>Ga0116228_10000005_pt1 | contig 131177 bp, 97 predicted proteins | sample S1TSphfallax_2_FD_89694 | JGI IMG/M metagenome (GOLD analysis project Ga0116228, IMG submission 89694) | Host-associated microbial communities from peat moss isolated from Minnesota, USA - S1T2_Fc - Sphagnum fallax MG | ecosystem: Host-associated > Plants > Peat moss > Unclassified | place...
ATAGCAAACTCATTCTGACGACAAATCACTGATCCCTCAGAGCTGACGCGGGGTGGAGCAGCCCGGTAGCTCGTCAGGCTCATAACCTGAAGGTCGTTGGTTCAAATCCGACCCCCGCAACCAGATTTACCGAACGCGCACGTCATGCGGCACGGTTCGAGCGGTGCGGACGTGGTGGGCTGCACAACAAGCCACCTTATAGCATGGCCCCAATTTGACTGACGCGATACGCTAGGTCTGTTTTAGTTTGACGCCAGCGCAAACTGGCGGAAAAGAGTAGGTAACACGGGAGTTGTTGTGCGCGTGGGGTTTACTGCGTGACACCGGCTTGGTTTGCCGTGTGTCTCGCTGCTCGAACCCGATGTCCCTGGCGTATATATCGCTGCCGCCAATGGTTACGTCGGGCAAGCTGGCTCTGCCGTTAGCAGATACCAGTTTATTCGTAACAAATCTTGAGTTGGTGATTTTTATCGTCACTTTTATCTTTCCTTTCCCGATTCATTCGGGAAAAAATATGGCTTTGAAATCCTTGAAGGGTGATTAACGGCAGACGCCAAGAGCTCATGACGCCGGAAACAATAAAATACGCGTTTCAAGCCAATACGGACATGTGCAATGGGGTGACGTGCCACGCAGGCGAAGCAAACCCGGCTTTCGACCGCGACATGCTTGCGCGTTTTGAATGGCGCGCCGCATGACTGACAAAGGTACACGGGTGGGCCTATGGTCGCAAAACTCATCGAGGCTTTGCACGGTTCGGCCAGCGTGGCGCCGGAGCGTGCGGTGCTTCCCACACAACAATCTCACATCCAACGCTTCGCGCGGCATGTAGCGTCCGATACGATCTGGAGGTGCGCGGCGCCGGCATGAATATGCAAGGTGCCGTCGTTCAGGATGCGCTTAGCCTTCAACCGTGTCTTCTCTTCCGCCGTTGTCGCGGCAAGAGTGCGCGGCGCGCGGTCCATGGCAAGGGGCCAAGGGCGGCACGCCGGCTTGGAGTGGATATATGCTGGACTGCGTGTCCGATCGCGAATTCGCCGACATCAGGCAGGGTGTGGCGCGCCTGTGCGCGTCCTTTCCCGGCGCCTATTGGCGCGCGCTCGACGCCGCGCGCGCATATCCGTCCGAATTCGTCGCAGCACTGACGGCGGCCGGCTACCTCGCGGTGCTGATCCCGGAAGAATATGGCGGTGCAGGGCTGGGTCTGGATGCCGCGGCTGCGGTGCTGGAAACCATTCAGGCGCAAGGGTGCAACGGGGCTGCCTGCCACGCGCAGATATACATTATGGGCACGCTGCTTCGGCATGGCTCGGCGGCGCAGCGGGAACAGTATTTGCCCGCCATCGCCGCCGGCGCGCTGCGGCTACAGGCCTTTGGCGTGACCGAGCCCGGCAGCGGCAGCGACACCACGAGCCTGCGCACCGTCGCCCGTCGCGACGGCGACAGCTATATCATCGACGGTCAGAAAATCTGGACCAGCCGCGCCGAGCATTCCGACCTGCTTCTGCTGCTCGCCCGCACCACGCCGCAGGACCAGGTGAAGAAACGCACCGAAGGCCTGTCCACCTTTTTGATCGACATGCGAACCGCGGTGGGTAATGGCCTGACCATCCGGCCGATCCGCACCATGATGAATCATAATAGTTGCGAGATATTTTTCGATTCGCTGCGTATCCCGGCCGACTCGCTGGTCGGGGAGGAGGGACGTGGCTTCCGCTACATTCTGGACGGCATGAACGCGGAACGGCTGCTGATTGCCGCCGAATGTATCGGTGACGCGAAATGGTTCATTGCGCGCGCCACGCAATACGCGCGCGAGCGCCGCGTGTTCGGCCGCCCGATCGGGCAGAATCAGGGCGTGCAATTCCCGATCGCGCGCGCCTACGCGCAAATGCGCGCCGCCGAACTGATGGTGCGTGACGGCTGCGCCCGCTTCGCCGCCGGCGAGAATTGCGCCGAGCAGGCTAACATGGCGAAATTGCTCGCCGCCGAAGCTTCCTGGGCAGCGGCCGAGGCTTGCGTGCAGACCCATGGCGGCTTCGGGTTTGCCGAGGAATATGACGTGGAACGCAAGTTCCGCGAAACCCGGCTATATCAGGTGGCGCCGATCAGCACGAACCTGATCCTGTCCTATATCGCCGAACATGTGCTCGGCCTGCCGCGCAGCTATTGAAGAAAGTACTTATTTTTTGAAAAAAAGAAGCAAAAAACTTTCGCGCCCACCCCTTCACCGCTACACGCGTCAGCGCTCCAGCTTGCGCGAAGCCAAACAGACAAAAGTTTTTTGGTTCTTTTTTTCAAAAAATAACACCAAACTTTCTCTCTGTATGCCCCAATGACCAACGGCCCAGACGCCCATATCGGCCGCAGCGAAACCGCCGACGATCACGTCTGGCCAATGCTGCTGCCGCGCATGGCGGCGACGCTCGGGCTGGCGGAGGCGCCGCACAGCTTGCCCCCGCTGTGGCACTGGATGCTGTTCCAGCAATGGGTGGCGCCCGCCGGCCTTGGCATCGACGGCCACGCGCGCCGTGGCGACTTTCTGCCCGACCCTGACGGCTTGCCGCGCCGCATGTGGGCCGGCAGCCGTGTGAAATGGCTGCGCGACCTGCGGCCTGGCGAGGCGGTCCGCCGTATCAGCACCATCACGTCCGTGGATCATCGCACCGGGCGGTCCGGGCAGCTGATGTTCGTCACGGTGCACCACGACATCTCCGGCACGCATGGCCCGGCCATCGAAGAGTGGCAGGATATCGTCTATCGCGCGGGGGGAGGGGCAACGGCCGCGGGCCGCAACGCGCTGCCCACCCCGCCGGTGCGGCGTATGATTGTGCCGGATGAGATTATGCTGTTCCGCTATTCGGCGCTCACAGGCAACGGCCACCGCATTCACTACGATGCGCCATATGCCACCGGGGTCGAAAACTACCCTGGCCGCGTTGTGCACGGTCCCCTGATCGCCACGCTGCTCATGACGCTCGCGCCGCCGGGCGCGCAGGCGCTGTCCATTCGTGCCCTGCGCCCGGCCTTCTGCGGGTGTGCGCTGCTGCTCTGCGTCAACGGCGGTTCGTTGCAGGCATTCGACGATGATGGCGCGGCCTGCATGTCGATTGCCGTAACGCCTGAAGCTTGACGTCGGCGGCCTTGGCCCGTAAGGGCGATGCCGGGCTTCGGTGAGAGTATCTTCCTAACCGCTTAGCGCGCCGTTATTGGATAACCAATCGTGCAGACGCTTTTCGTCCATCTGAAGTGCGAACTCGGCCAATCCTACAAAGTGGCCGGTCAATTGGCGGACAACGTCGCCGCGTTGTCCGCGCTCTATTCCATTTCCGGGCAGTATGATTTGCTGGCGCAATTCCGGCTCGAGCCCGATACGGATATCGGCCTGTTCATTACCGAGGTCGTGCAACGCATTCCGGGCGTACGCGACACGCACACGACCATCGCGCATAATGCCTTCACGCCTCGGCCGCTACCGCCGGACGTTACGGCCAGTAGTTAAGCGTAAGAAAGAGATGTTCTTTTTTGAAAAAAAGAACCAAAAAACTTTTGTCTGCTGGGTTCCGCGCACGCTGAAGCAAAATCCGTCGGGTCGTGACAGCGCCAGAGCAAAAGTTTTTTGTTTATTTTATTCAAAAAATAAGCACTTTTTTGCTTTTGGCGAACGATCGGGCCAGCACGCATGACACAAACGCTCTATCGCTCCTTCGTCACCCAGGCGGACATCGACGCGCAATATAATGCCGCGCATGGCGTGGCGGATGCGGCGGCCGAAGCGCGCCATTTCGTCACGCGAAGCGCCGAGGCACGCCAGGAACTTCGCTGCGTGCTTGATATTCCGTTCGGCCCCACACTGGCCGAAACGCTCGACATATTTCCCGCCGACCTCAAGGGCGCGCCGGTTTTCATCTTCCTGCATGGGGGCTACTGGCGCGCGCTATCGTCGAAGGAGTTCAGTTGCGTGGCCATTGGCCCGCAGCAACGCGGCATCACCACCGTCGTGGTGAATTATGCGTTGTGCCCGCACGTCGCGATCGACGAAATCACGCGCCAGACGCGCGCCGCAATCTTCTGGGTGCTGCGCAACATTGATCGTTATGGCGGCGACCCGGCGCGCGTGGCGTTGGGCGGCCATTCGGCCGGCGGCCACTTGGCAGCGATGTGCCTGCAGACCGACTGGCAAGGCATCTATGGCCTGCCTGGCACACCGCTCCGCGCGGCACTTCTGGTCAGCGGCCTGTATGATCTGGAGCCGCTCCGTTACAGTTATCTCCAACCGCAAATCCAATTGGACGACGGCATCATCCGGCGCAATTCGCCGGCGTTTTCGGTGCGACGATGCGCGACACCGGCGTTGATCACGTGGGGTGAAACCGAAACGTCCGAGTTCGAACGGCAATCTTCCGTCTTTCACGAGGCCTGGCACGCCGCCGGCAACCCGTCCGAACTGCGGCCGCAGCCAGGTGCGAACCATTTCTCCGTCATCCACGGTTTTGAATCTCCGACCAGCGATCTCTGCCAATGGCTCGCCGGCAAGCTGGCGTCGGCGCAGGCGCTCGCGTGACGGCTACACCGAAGCTGACGCGCGAAATCTGCGCCACGTTGGACGCCGCGGATACGCTGGCGCCGTTGCGTGCGCGGTTCACGCTGCCGCCCGGCATCATCTATCTCGACGGCAACTCGCTCGGTGCCCTGCCGCGCACCGTTGCAACCAGGCTCGCGCAGGTTGTCACGCAGGAATGGGGCGACGATTTGATCCAGAGCTGGAACAAGGCCGGTTGGATTGACCAGCCGCAGCGCGTCGGCGACAAGATCGCCCGCCTGGTCGGCGCAGCGCAGGGCGAGGTTGTGGTGGCGGACTCGACGTCGCTGAACCTCTATAAGGTTCTGAGTGTCGCGCTGGCGCTATGCCGGGCGGACAACCCGGCCCGAAACGTGATCGTCTCGGAGCGCGATAATTTCCCCACCGACCTGTATATCGCCGAAAGCCTGGCGGCGCAGCATGGTTTCGAGCTGCGTCTGGTCACGCAGGACGAGATTATCGCCCAGTGCACTGAATCGCTCGCCGTACTGCTATTGACCCATGTGAATTACCGCACCGGCCATATGCATCCAATGGCCGACATCACCGCCCGCGCCCATGCAGCCGGCGCCCTTATGATCTGGGACTTGGCGCATTCGGCCGGCGCCGTGCCAGTGGCGCTGAACGCCGCAGATGCGGACTTCGCTGTGGGGTGCGGCTACAAATATCTTAACGGCGGCCCCGGCGCGCCCGCTTTCCTGTGGGTTCACCCGCGCCATGCCGCGCGCATGGACCAGCAGCGTCTTTGGCAACCTTTATCCGGCTGGCTCGGCCATGCCGCCCCGTTCGACTTCAGTCCCGGCTACCGGCCGGCGCCGGGGGTTTCACGTTTCATTTGCGGAACACCGTCGCCTCTGGCCCTGGCCGTGCTGGAATGCGGCGTGGACACCGTTCTGGCGGCGGAAGCCTACGGCGGCATCGACGCACTGCGAACAAAATCGCTCGCGCTGACCGATCTCTTCATCACGCTGGTGGAGCAGCGCTGTGATGGCCACGGGCTCTCATTGCAAACACCGCGCGAGGCTGCGTGTCGCGGCAGTCAGGTCAGTCTCCTGCGCCACGAAGGCGCGTATGCCATCGTGCAGGCGTTGATCGCGCGCGGTGTCATCGGCGATTTTCGGGCCCCTGGCATTCTTCGTTTTGGATTCACACCACTTTATCTGCGCTTCGTCGATGTCTGGGACGCCGTGGACATATTGCTGGACGTGCTGCAAAGCGGCATGTGGCAGGATGACCGCTTCAACCAGCGCGCCGGCGTAACCTGAAGGACGGCCATGCGCACCGAGAAGATCGTGGACGGCGAGGGCGCAGCGCTCGATTTCAGTGCTGACATGTCCTACAGTGACTACCTGCATCTCGATGCGATCCTGAATGCGCAACATCCGCTTTCGCCCGCGCATGACGAAATGCTGTTCATTGTACAGCATCAAACCAGCGAACTCTGGATGAAGTTGCTGTTGCATGAGCTGCAAACCGCCATCGCCGCTATCGTCGCCGACGATTTTCATGGCGCGTTCAAAATGCTGGCCCGCGTCAGCCGTGTGATGGAGCAATTGGTCAGCGCATGGACCGTACTCTCCACTATGACGCCACCGGAATATACTGCCATGCGGCCATATCTGTTGCGGTCCAGCGGTTTCCAGAGTGCGCAATATCGCTGCATCGAATTCATGCTCGGCAACAAGAATGCCGCCATGTTGAAGCCGCACGCGCACCGGCCCGATATTTTCGCGCGCGTCGAAGCCGCCTGGCGCGCGCCGTCGCTCTATGATGAGTCGCTCAAAGCCATGGCGCGGCATGGCATTGCGGTGCCGGCGACGCATCTGGACCGCGACTGGACGCAACCTTATCAGGCCGACGCCGCTGTCCAGCAGGCATGGCTGGGCGTATATCGCGACCCCGCCGCGAACTGGGACTTTTATCAGTTGGGCGAGAAACTGACCGACCTGGAAGACGCGTTTCGGCTATGGCGTTTTCGGCATGTGACGACCGTGGAGCGGGTGATTGGTTTCAAGCGCGGCACCGGCGGCACGGGTGGGGTCAGCTATTTGCGCAAGATGTTGGATGTTGTGCTGTTTCCGGAGCTTTGGGCGCTGCGGACCGATCTTTAGAAAGGAAGGTCTTTTTTTCAAAAGAGAACATACTTCCTTTTCTGTCTACCGCGTCTGCTGCAACAGCGCCAGCGCTTGCTTCAAATGCGGTGCATCGATCATCTTGCCACCCAACTGCAGCGCGCCGACGCCTGGGTTGGCGGCAAAGGCCGCCACCACATCGCGCGCATGGGCAATCTCTGCGTCACTCGGCGTGAACGCGGCATTGATGATCGCCACCTGCGATGGATGAATTGCCAACATGCCGGCAAATCCGTCGCGCCGGCCGCGGGCGGCGTAAAGCGCCAACCCGTCTATGTCGCGCAAGGCCGGGTAAACCGTTTCGATTGCTGGTACGCACGCCGCATGTGCCCCGAACAATGTCAGCGCGCGGGCGAGTTGATATGGCGGCGTATAGGTGCCATCCGCCTCGCGCGCGGTTGCAGCGCCGATGGAGGCCGGCAAATCCTCTGCCCCCCAGGTCAACCCGACCAATCGAGCGCTGGCGCCGGCATAGGTGCCAAGGCCAAATATCGCCGATGGCGTTTCGGTCGCAATCGCCAATATACTGATACCGTCCAGTCCGGCCAGCAGCGCGTCGAGCGCAGCAACGCTGGCGCCGCCTTCCGATTTTGGCAGCACAACCCCGTCCGGACGGGAAGCACGCACGGCCGCGAGATCATCAGCCACAGATGCGCTGTCTAACGGATTGATGCGCACAAAGATTGGAAGTGTTCTGTCCGGACGAAGCAGGAATGCAATAATAGCCTCCCTCGCTGCGGACTTCGCCGCGGCTGCAACGGAATCCTCCAAATCCAGGATCAGCGCGTCGGCGCCGCTGTCGCACGCCTTCATCATACGCTCCGGGCGGTCACCCGGTACGAAGAGCAGGCTCCGCAGCCTCATCCCGGCCGCCGACGCAGCAGTGCCGTGCGCAAGCATTGGCAGACTATTTCGTTATGCTGATTAAGAAGCCGATGGTCAAAAGTGACGATTCCGGCTTCGGGTCGCGATCGGCTGGGTTTCAACGCAGCCACTTCGGTTTCAGCACGCACTGTATCGCCAATAAACACTGGCTTCGGCATAACGAGTTTATCGTAACCGAGATTTGCAACCAAGGTACCCAGGGTGGTGTCCGCCACGCTCAACCCCACCATCAGCGCGAACGTGAAGGTTCCGTTGACCAGGATTTGGCCGAACTCGCTGGCGCGCGCAGCCTCCGCGTCCAAATGCAGTGGCTGGGGATTATGGGTCATCACCGTGAACAGAAGATTATCCGTTTCGGTTACAGTGCGCCGGATTTCATGCGCAATAAGATCCTTCAATGTCCATTCGTCAAAATAGCGGCCTGCCATCGTCAGCCCGCCTTGGCGATGCGAATCAGCACGTCGCCCTCGCGTACCTGATCGCCCGCGGCGGCGGCAAGGAATTCGACGATGCCTTCGAACGGCGCGACCAGCCCAATCTCCATCTTCATCGCTTCCATCACCAATATTTTTTGGCCCTTGCTGGCGTGGCTGCCGACCGCGACATCCACCATAACGATACGTCCTGGCATCGGCGCCAGAATGGCGCCGTCGGCGGTTTGGCCGCCGCCGCTGCTATACGCGCTGAGTGGCGGCCCGAATTCCCATGCCTCACCATCCAGGAACAGCACCCGCCCCTGTGGCGTATCCACGGGTACCCCTGCGGATTGCACATCAGCAACATGAATACTGCCGCCGATATCGACGGCGACACGAAGATCGGCCGCCGCGTTCATGCGAAACCCGGGCAGCGCACTCCATGGGTCGGGTCCCGCCAGGGGCACCAACGCCGCCGCCGCGGCTGCCACAACATGCGGCCCCGGCGCCGCTGCCGGGATAAGCCGCGCGGCGTGGCGTTCTATGAACCCGGTATCGATGCGGCCGGCGACGAAATCCACATCGGCGGCCGCGCGCGCCAGAAAGCCTGCATTGGTGCGCACCGGCCAAACCTGAACCGCGCCGCACGCCGCGGCCAGACTGGCCGCGGCGGCCGCGCGGGTGGGTGCATGCGCGATCAGTTTGGCGATCATCGGGTCGTAGAATTGCGTGACCTCGCCGCCTTCCTCGACGCCGCTGTCGATGCGTATGCCGGGTGGAAAGCGCAAAATGTCGAGCGGCCCCGTTGAAGGCAGGAAGCCGGTCGTCGGGTTCTCGGCATAAAGCCGCGCCTCCATCGCCCAGCCCTGGATGTGCAGCGCGTCCTGCAGCAGGGGTAACGGATCGCCCGAGGCGACGCGCAATTGCCATTCAACCAGATCCTGTCCGGTAATTGCCTCCGTCACCGGATGTTCCACCTGCAGCCGCGTGTTCATTTCCATGAACCAGATCCGATCCGCACGCAGCCCCGCCGATGCGTCCGCAATGAACTCGATCGTGCCGGCGCCGACATAATGGACCGCGCGCGCGGCTTGCACCGCGGCGGCGCACACCGCCTCGCGCGTCGCCGCATCCATGCAAGGCGCCGGCGCTTCCTCGATCACCTTCTGATGCCGGCGCTGCAATGAACAGTCGCGCTCGAACAAATGCACCACATTGCCGTGCTGGTCGCCGAACACCTGCACTTCAATATGGCGTGGACCAAGTATGTATTTCTCGATTAAAACGCGGTCGTCGCCGAACGATGCAGCCGCCTCCCGCCGGCAACTCTCCAGTGCGCCGGCGAACGCCGCTTCATCGTCGACGCGGCGCATGCCTTTGCCGCCACCGCCCGCCACGGCCTTGATCAGCACAGGAAACCCAATCGCAATGGCCTCGGCGGCCAAACGTTCGGCACGCTGGTCCGCGCCCATATATCCCGGCGTCACCGGCACACCGGCCTGCATCATCAAGTGCTTGGCGGCGTCCTTCAGGCCCATGGCGCGGATGGCGGCCGGCGGTGCGCCCACCCAAACCATTCCTGCCCCCTGCACTGCTTCTGCGAAGCTGGCATTCTCGGACAGAAATCCGTAACCCGGATGGATCGCGGCCGCACCGGTTTGCTGCGCGGCTGCCAGAATTTTGTCCTGACGCAGGTAGCTTTCCCGCGCAGAAGCGGGCCCGATGCATACGGCCTGATCCGCCTCCTGCACGAACGGCATATTGGCATCGGCGTCAGAGTAAACCGCAATTGTCCGAATGCCCATCCGTGCGGCTGTGCGCCGGATGCGGCGGGCGATTTCGCCGCGATTGGCGATCAGCAGGCTGTCGATCATCCTCATTACATCCGGAACAGACCGAATTGCGCGCGCACCGGGATCGGCGCATTCAGGGTCGCCGAAAAAGCGAGCCCCAGAATGTCACGGGTCTGCACCGGATCGATGATGCCGTCGTCCCACAGACGCGACGTAGCGTAATAAGGCTCGCCCTCGATTTCGTATTTCTGCCGGATCGGCGCCTTGAACGCCTCGGCCTGTGCCGGCGTCCATGTCGGCGCGTCACGGTGCACGGTGGCCAGCACGGACGCGGCTTGTTCGCCGCCCATCACGCTGATGCGCGCGTTCGGCCAGGTAAACAGGAAGCGCGGTTGATAGGCGCGGCCGCACATACCGTAATTGCCGGCCCCGAAACTGCCGCCGACCAGCACGGTGATTTTCGGCACCTGTGCGGTCGCCACCGCCGTCACCAGCTTGGCGCCATTCTTGGCAATCCCCTCCGCCTCATATTTGCCGCCGACCATGAATCCGGAAATATTCTGCAGGAACAACAACGGCACCCGGCGCTGGCACGCGAGCTCGATGAAATGTGCTCCCTTCAGCGCGCTTTCCGAAAATAGCACGCCGTTATTGGCCAGAATCGCCACCGGAATGCCCCAGATGCGCGCGAACCCGCACACCAGCGTCGTGCCGTAGGATGCCTTGAATTCATGGATCTCCGACCCGTCCACGATCCGCGCAATAACCTCGCGTACGTCGTACGGTGCGCGCACGTCGGCCGGGATTACGCCGTATAATTCGCCGGGATCGAGAAGCGGCGGCCGCGGCGGAAGAATATCGATGTCCACGCGTTTCGGCGCATTCAGCGTGGCGACGATATCGCGCACGATCAGCAATGCATGCGCATCGTTTTCGGCGATGTGATCCACCACGCCGGATTTGCGGCCGTGCGTTTCGGCACCGCCCAATTCTTCGGCGGAAATCACCTCGCCCGTCGCGGCCTTCACCAACGGTGGCCCGGCCAGAAATATGGTGCCCTGGTTGCGCACGATCACGGTTTCGTCCGACATCGCGGGCACATACGCGCCACCCGCCGTGCAACTGCCCATCACGCACGCGATCTGCGGAATGCCCAGCGCCGACATCTGCGCCTGATTATAGAAAATGCGGCCGAAATGATCGCGGTCGGGGAAAACCTCGGCCTGGTGGGGCAGGTTGGCGCCGCCGCTATCCACCAGGTAGATGCACGGCAACCTGTTTTCCTGCGCGATTTCCTGCGCGCGCAGATGTTTTTTCACCGTCATCGGGAAATACGCGCCGCCCTTCACCGTGGGATCGTTGGCAACGATCAGCACCTCACGCCCGGCGACGCGGCCGATGCCAGTGACCAGCCCGGCGCCGGGCGCTTCACCGTCATAAAGCGTGACAGCGGCAAGCGCGCCGATTTCCAGAAACGGCGAAGCTGGATCGAGCAGCCGATGCACGCGATCGCGTGGCAGCAACTTGCCGCGTGCAACATGGCGGTCACGCGACGCTTTTGCACCACCTGCGGCGGCGATGGCGGCCTTGGCGCGCAGGGTCTCGGCCAGGCTGCGGTTACGGGTCGCGTTGGCCTGAAATTCTGCGCCACCAGCGTCTAGCAGCGTGGTCAATCGGGTCATGAAAAAGGCCAGGCGCGTTTTGCAACGCACGCATGCGCGTGACGCCACGGGTGCTCGTTACGCGCCCGCGTTCGTCCCGCGGCGAAGCCCAGCGGCACAGAACCCGGCTTTCTTTCTTTCGCTTGCAACATCAAACGCCAATCACTTCCCGCCCGATCAGAAACCGGCGTATCTCGTTCGTCCCGGCCCCGATATCATATAATTTCGCATCGCGCAGAAACCGTTCCACCGGCCACTCCGTGGTGTACCCCGCGCCGCCCAGCGCCTGGATCGCATCCAGCGCCGTCTTCACCGCGTTCTCCGATGCCAGCAAGATCGCCCCCGCCGCATCGAACCGCGTGGTGCGCCCCGCGTCGCACGCCCGCGCCACCGCGTACACGTAAGCCCGCGCCGAATTCAGCGCGACATACATGTCGGCAATCTTGGCCTGCATCAACTGGAACGATCCGATCGGCGCGCCGAACTGCTGGCGTTCGCGCACATAGGGCAGCACCACGTCCAGGCACGCCTGCATGATGCCGAGCGGCCCCGCCGCCAGCACCGCGCGCTCATAATCCAGCCCGGACATCAGGATTTTCACCCCCTGGCCCGGCGCGCCCAGCACATTTTCCGCCGGCACCTCGCAATCCTCGAACACCAGCTCCGCCGTGTCCGAGCCGCGCATGCCCATCTTGTCGAGCTTTTTGGACACGGAAAATCCCGCCATGCCCTTTTCGATAAGGAACGCCGTAATGCCGCGCGCGCCGGCCGCCGGATCCGTCTTGCCATACACCACCAGCGTGTCCGCGTGCGGCGCGTTGGTAATCCAGAACTTGGTGCCGTTGAGCAGATACCGGTCGTTGCCCTTCGGCTCCGCCTTCAACCGCATCGAAACGACGTCCGAGCCCGACCCGGCCTCCGACATCGCCAGGCTGCCGACATGCTCGCCGGAAATCAGTTTCGGCAAATACCGCGCCTTCTGCGCCGGCGTTGCCCAGCGCCGGATCTGGTTGACGCACAGATTGGAATGCGCCCCGTAGCTCAGCCCCAGTGAGGCCGACGCGCGCGACACCTCCTCCATGGCCACGACATGCTCCAGATAGCCCAGGCCAAGCCCGCCATCCGCCTCCTCCACCGTAATGCCGTGCAGCCCGAGCGCGCCCATGTCCGGCCAGAGCTGGCGGGGGAAGCAGTTGGTCCGGTCGATCTCGGCCGCCAGCGGCTGGATCCGGTCGGCGGCGAAGCGCCGCGTGCTCTCCCGGATCATGTCTGCCGTCTCGCCGAGCGCGAAATCCAGCTCCGCCATATGTCTCTCCCTGTTGTGCGGGAGTCTATCAGTCGCGTGGGCGTTGGCAAAACCGTGGCGACGGAACGATGGCAAGGAAAGTCTTCTTTTTTGAAAAAAGAAGCAAAAAACTCTTGCGCGTTGGCGTACGCGGCCCATTTCGAATTTGGCCGGGTGGGGCGCTTCCTGCCCTCGTCACCTAATCGGAACGCTGCTATGCGCCGGGCATGACGTCCCCCGCGAAAAAGCGCCGCGCGCCGCCGCCGGTCGATATGGAAATGAAGACGGTCCCGCTGCAGGAGCGGTCGCGCCAGACATATGAAGCCGTCCTCGCCGCGGCCGCCGCCCTGCTCGAGGAAGTCGGTGTGGAGCGGCTCTCCACCAACCTGATCTGCGCGCGCGCCAACCTGACGCCGCCCGCTCTGTATCGCTATTTTCCCAATAAATACGCGCTGCTGAAGGAACTCGGCGCACGCCTGATGCAGGCGCAGGACGACGAGGTGTTCGCGTGGATCGATGCCGGCGGGCTGGACGCGGCAACGCCGGAGGAGGCATTTCGCCGCAATCTGGACATCCAGAATCGCGTCAATGATATCACCCGCGCGCAGCCGGGCGCCTTGTGGATCCTGCGGGCTTTGCGTGCGGTGCCGGCGTTGCGTGCAGTGCGAATCGTGTCGCGGGACCGCGTGGCGGCGCGACTATTCACTGCGTTGCGCGCGCGCTACCCGAACACCCCGGAGCCCGCCCTGCGCCGCGCCGTCCGCCTGAACCTCGAGATGGCACTCGCCGCGACGGAACTGGTGCTGGAAGAACCGGACGATGAACCGGAAGAAATCAGCGCCGAATACAGCCACATGATCGTAGCCTACTACGCCCGCTTTTCGTAAGCCCGACCAGCCCAATTCGCAGTGGCCGCGTACGCCAAGGAGCAAAAGTTTTTTGCTTCTTTTTTTCAAAAAAGAAGTTCTTGGCTTACTTTCCGCCTTGCGTCTTTCAGTAGCGTTGACTACCGTTCTCGCACGCACTGGAGGGGCAGCTCATGGCGGGGGACTCATATAATGCAACCAGGCACGTCGGCGTCTGGTGCGCGGCTTCCATTTTGCTGATGGCCTATCAGGCACGGGCACAGACGCCGCCCAGCGGCTCGCAAATTGAAGACGTAACAGTCACCGCCCAGAAGCGTCGCGAGAAGGCGCAGGACATTCCGATTACCATCAATGTGCTGGACGCGAAAAAGCTCAAGCAACTGGACGTCCAGAGCAGCGACCAGCTCGATGGCCTGGTGCCTGCCCTCGAAATCGGCATGCCGTCCGGCAAGGGCAACCAGCCACTGATCAGTATCCGCGGCGTTGGCCTGAACGATACGAACACGAACAATGCCGGCCCCAACGGCGTTTATGTAGACGAGGTCTATGAGGCCACGCCCGCCGGCCAGACCTTCCAGACCTTCGATCTTGCCCGCGTCGAGGTGCTGAAAGGGCCGCAAGGCACTCTCTATGGCCGCAACACCACGGGCGGCTCGATCGATTATGTCACCAACAAGCCGACTGACCAATTTTCCGCGTCCGAGGACGTGCAATATGGGTCCTGGAACACGGTCACGTCCGAGAGCATCATCAACGGCGCGATCGCACCGCGCGTCAACGCCCGTGCCGCCATCGATTATTCGTATTCGGACGGCTATTTCCGCGACCTGACCGACGGCGCCGCCACCAATGGCGACAACAGCCTGGCCTATCGCACCCAGGTCAGCGTCGAGGCATCGGACGACCTGAACCTGTTGTTCAATTTTCACGGCGGCAACGTAAACCGCCGCCCCGACGAATATAAGAACGTTGGCGAATTGACCGGGCTGCTCGGCGCCATGTGTTCCGACGCGCAAATCCTGGCGTACCAATGTACTGATGTGCTAGGCTATAAGGCGCCGACCAGCTTCTATAAAGGCTTCTACGACCGCACCCAGAACCTTTACATCAATGCGCTCGGCGGATCGGTGCGCGCCGACTATACGCTCGGGGACGTCACGCTGACCTCGCTCACCGCCTACGAAACCAGCCACAAAATCCACCCCGAGGATTCCGACGCCGACCCTTACCAATTGCTCGAAATCGACTACGGCGTAAAATCGACCGATATAACGCAGGAATTCCACGCCACCGGCGGCGGCGAGAACTACCATTGGTTGGTTGGTCTGTACGGCCTGGCCGAGCACCTGCAGCAAAACCAGGGCATCGTGTTATTCGAAGATGTCGATCAGATATTCGGCATACCCGGCTTGGGCGACGGTCTTGCCGAGCGCGCCCGCACGCTGAACGGCCAGTTCACCGAGTCGACTGCCATCTTCGGTCAGGGCGATGTCGAGCTGTTCCCCGGTGCCCGCCTCACGCTCGGCGGCCGCCTGACCTACGAACACAAGACGTTCGATGCGTTCTCCGAGGCCGCGTTTGAAACGAATGCCGCGTTCCCGCCGGAAGCCCCGCTCTATAATCTGCATGAAAACCTGGCCGACCGCGGTGCATCGTACAAGGCCGCGTTCGACTATAAATTTGCCAAATCCGTCATGGGCTATGCCAGCATTTCCACCGGCTTCAAAAGCGGCGGTTTCAATGGCGGGTTTCTCGCCAACGATGTGCCGGAAGCCCTCGCCCAACTGCGCCCCATCAAGCCGGAATATCTCACCGACTACGAAATCGGCGAGAAGGCGGACTTTCTGGACAATCGCGTGCGGGTCAACAGCGCCGCTTTCTACTACAGCTATCGCGATATCCAGACCTACAACCTGATCCAGTCGCCGCTCGCTACCAGCGGCGAGGCGCTGCCGCTCTCGGTGCTGACCAACGCGCCGACCGCCACCATCAAGGGCGCCGAATTCGAGCTTGATGCGGTGCCGCTGACTAATTTCGATACCAGCCTGACGCTGAGCTATGTCGACGCGACACTCGGCCAGTTCGTCTCAGGCGCCGGCAGCGGCCCGCCGCAGGTGCTCACTGGCAAGCAATTGGCCAATACCCCGCGCTTCACCGTCATTCTGCAAGGGGACTACAAAATTCCGCTGGAAACCGGCGCGATCGATCTGTTCGCGTCGGGCAACTACCGCAGCCACCAGTTCTTCGAATCGAACAACGATCCGCTCGTCGCACAAAATGGCTACTGGCTGCTCAATGCGCGCATCACCTACAGCACCGCGGACAGGCACTGGGAAATCTCCGCCATCGGCAAGAACCTGACCGGCCAGACTTACCTGAATTTCTCCAACGACCTCACCAGCGGCTTCGGCCTGCTGGAAGAAATCGTCGGCCCGCCGCGCTATGTCGGCGGCGAGGTGGTGTACCACTATTGACCCAAGCCACGCCCGCGCCGTCGGTCGCTGCCGTCACCGCGGGCCTGGCCACCGGCTCGATCGCGCTGCTCATGCTTGGCTTGCAGCCCTTGCTACTCGGCGCACTGGCGGCCGAATCGCGGCTCGACGAACAGGGCGTCGGCGCCGCGGCAACCGCGGAATTGCTGGCGCTCGGCGTCACCGTCGGCCTGCTCGCGGCTCTGGCGCCGCCCTGCCGCCTGCGGCTGATCAATGTCGCTGCCGCAACGTGCCTGGCGGCCTGCAATATCTGGAGCATGGCAGCGCACGGCGCGGGCTTTATCGCCGCGCGCGCCGCCGCCGGCATGGCCGGCGGCGTGCTCGTATGGATCGCCGTTGCGCTGATCACCCGCACGAAACTGCCCGAACGTGCGTCCGGCATATTCCTGACCGTGCAAACTTTGGCACAAGCCGGTCTTGCGGCCTTGTTACCAATCACGCTCATGCCGCATTTCGGCGCCAATGGCGGCCTGGCGTCGCTCGCTGCCTTGTCGGCCTGCGCCATGCTAGCATCATTCTGGCTGCCATCGCGCCTGGCCGCATTGCCAGAGACGGAAGCAGGCCGGGGCAGAGTGGCTTTGTCCGGTGTGATCGGGTTGGCATCGGTATTCTTCACCATGGCCGCCATTGTCGGCTTGTGGATCTTCGTCGAACAGCTTGGGGCCTCGCCGCGGATCGGCGTGCGGGCCGCGGGAATCGCCGTGGCCTGCGCCCTTTTAGCCCAAGTCGCCGGCAGCTCCGTTGCTACGTTTCTCAGCAGCCGCGCGCCCGCGATGCCGGTGCTGGTTATTGTCGGCGCAACAGACATCTTCGCGGTGTGGGTGCTCGGCGAACCGATTGGCGCGCCGCTATATCTCGCCAGCGTGGTGCTGTTCGGATTTCTGTGGCTGTTCGCCATGCCGTTCCAAACAAGGCTGATGATTGATCTCGATCCCACAAGGCGCGTTGCGATGTTGCTATCGCCGGCGCAGTTGCTCGGCAGTGCTGTGGGGCCGCTCGTCACGTCGGCGTTTGCCACGAAAACCTATCTCGGCGGTGCGCTGAAGGCTGATGCCGTGATGTTTGCGGCGGGTATTATGTGTTTGGTGGCGACAATAAGAAAAAGGAAGGAAAGTCTTATTTCTTGAAAATAAGAAGCAAAAAACTCTTACCACTTGGCATACGTGGCCCCGATCGACATACGCCAATGAGCAAAAGTTTTTTGCGTTCTTTTTTTCAAAAAAGAACACTTTCTTTATCAGTGCTCCGCTGCCGCCCGCAAAAACGCCATCTGCAGCGGCTCGCTCAACGAACTTTCCTGCACCTTCAACTCCACGAACGACTCCTCGGCCGCCGTCACCGTCGCCGCCACATCCGCTTCCGTCATCGCCGCGCACATGAACATATTATGCCATGGATGCATATAAATGCCGCGCTTCAGCATCTCGCCGCACCAGAAATAGCCGCGCCGCACGTCCGAATCATCGCCGAACAGGAAGAGCGGCATCTGCACCGGCCCGGTCTGCCGGAAATCCACATCATGCCGCGCCGCGGCCCGCGCCAGCCCCTCCCGCAATTGCGTGCCCAGCGCAATCGTATGCTCCAGATAATCCGTCTCGCGCAACAATGTCAGCGTCGCCACACTGGCCGCCATCGCCGCCGCCGAAAACCAGAACGACCCGGTGGCGTAAATCGACGCCGCCCCCTGCCGCGCCTTCTCGGACCCCAGCAACGCCGAAATCGGGTGCCCGTTGGCAATCACCTTGCCCCACGAAGACAAATCCGGCTGCACGCCCGCCAGTGTCCAACTGCAATCGCGCGACATCCGGAATCCGCCCCGCACGTCATCGACAATCAGCAACGCCTCGGTAGCGTCGCACAGCGCCCGCGCCTTTCGCGCATACACCACGTCCAGTTCCGCCTGCGCGGTGAACGCATCATGCTTGAACGGGGTGGCGAAAATCCCGGCCAGATCGTCCCCTGCTTCGGCGACCGCCGCCGCCAGGCTCTCGGCGTCATTATAATCATAAAATATCTGGTGCGCCCGGTCTTCGGCCAACACACCGGTCTTCACCGGCGTGCACCATGGTGCCGCGCCATGATACGCGCCGCGCGCGATCAATATCTTGCGTTTGCCGGTCGCCGCCCGCGCAATCACCATCGCCATCGAATTCGCGTCGGTGCCGTTCTTGCAGAACAGCGCCCAATCCGCGTGCCCGATCATGCCGACGAACGCCTCGGCCAAGTCCACCATCACCGGCGCCGGCCCGGTCATTGTGTCGCCGCGCTGCAATTGATCGATATACGCCGCATCAACCACGGGATGGCGGTATCCCAGCAAATTCGGCCCATAGGCGCACATGAAATCCAGATACCGGTTGCCGTCGGCGTCCCAGATATGCGCCCCTTCCGCGTGCGAAAAGAACTGCGGAAAATTGCCCGGCATCAGCAGCGCCGACTGGTGCCCATACATGCCGCGCGGAATCACCTTCTCGGCCCGCCGGCGTAGCGCGCGATCGATCTCATGGGACATGGTGCGTTCCTCAATGACGATAGTCTTGACTACCATCTTGGCCGTGGCCTATCAACCTCGATAATTCATGTGAGTCGGATCGTCGCATGGCAATGGTTACCGACACGCTTGCCATCGGCCTGACCACGCTCGACATCGTCGGTCACAAAATCGACGCTTTGCCGGAGAATGAGGCCGGCGTGCTGATCGAAAGCGTAGAAATCGTGCCCGCCGGCACCGCCGGCGGTTTCGCGCTCATCGCGGCAACCCTCGGCCTGAAGGCAAGCCTCATCTCCGCCCTCGGCGACGACCGAATCGGCCGGTTTGTCCGCTTGGTGCTAGAGGATCACGGCGTTGACACCACCCTCGTCCCAACCCTGGCGGGTGCCACCACATCCGCCACCATCCTGCCGATCGACAGTCGCGGCCGGCGCCCCACGCTGCACGCGCTCGGCGCCAGCATGGAAACCGAAATCACCGAAGCCGCGATCGCCGCCGCCGCCCGCGCCAAGTTCATCCATTACGGCGCCATCGGCGCGCCGCGCATCACGCCCGCAGCCCGCACCCGCTTCCTGCAAGCCGGCCACGCCGCCGGCGCGTTCATCACCTGCGACCTGATTTCCCCCGGCCCGCGCGCCCATGCCGACATCGCCGAAATCCTCCCGGCGCTGGACTGTTTCATGCCGAGTCTGGCCGAGGCCCGTTTCCTGACCGGCTACAGCGACGCCACGTCCGCCGCCGCCGCGCTGCGTGCTGCCGGCGCGCAAAGCTGCATCATAAAATGCGGCGCTGCCGGCGTGCTTGTTTCTGACGCCGACGGCGTCCGCACCATTCCGGCCTTCAACGTCCGCGTCATCGACACGACAAGCTGCGGCGACGCCTTCTGCGCCGGCTACGTTACCGGCCTGCACCAGGGGTGGGACACCGACACAAGCTCCCGCTTTGCCGCCGCCGTCGCGGCGTTGGTCGCGCAAGGTCTGGGCACAATTGGCCGACTCACCGGCTTCGCGGCAGCGGATGCGCTGCTGAAAGACGAAAAGAATGTTCTTTTTTGAAAAAAGAACCAAAAAACTCTTGCTCATTCGTTCGCGACAACGGTCGTGGTCGTGCCATGAGCGTAGCTGTGCCAGAGAGACTCAAACTAACTCCAAACCCAGCGCCAAGCCCTGTCCCACGCCAATGCACATCGTGGCAATCGCCCGCTTGCCGCGCCGTGTCTCCAGCGCATGCACCGCGGTCAGCGCCAGCCGCGCCCCGCTGCATCCAAGCGGATGCCCCAAAGCAATCGCGCCGCCATGCGGATTGACATAAGGTGCCGTCTCGGCAACGCCAAGTTCCCGTAACGACGCAATAACCTGCGCTGCAAATGCCTCATTCAGTTCAATCACATCGATATCGCCGATCGTCAGCCCCAGCCGATCCAGCAATTTGCGCGTCGCCGGCACCGGCCCGATGCCCATCAGCCGTGGCGCCACGCCCGCCGTCGCCATGCCCAATATCCGCGCCCGCGGCGTCAAACCATGGCGCTGCGCCGCCGCTTCGCTGGCTACGATCATTGCGGCTGCGCCATCATTGATGCCGGACGCATTGCCCGCGGTGATCGTGCCGCCCGGCCGCACCACTGGCTTCAATTTCGCCAGCGACGCAGCATTCGTGTCGGCGCGCGGATGTTCGTCCAGCGTCACCGCACGCGTCTCGCCGCGGCCAGCGGGCACAACCACCTCGACAATCTCCGCCGCGAAATAGCCGGCCGCCTGCGCAGTCGCCGCACGCTGCTGGCTGCGCAGCGCGAACGCATCTTGGTCATCGCGGGAAACCTGATACGCTTCTGCCACATTCTCCGCGGTCTGCGGCATCGAATCGACACCGTAAGCCGCCTCCATGCGCGGATTGACGAACCGCCAGCCGATCGTGGTGTCGTACAACGTCGCGTCGCGCGCGAACGCGGTGCCCGCCTTGCCCATCACGAACGGCGCCCGTGTCATGCTCTCCACGCCGCCCGCGATCACCAACTCCTGCTGCCCGCAGATAATTGCCCGCGCCGCGGTGCCCACCGCTTCGGCCCCGCTCGCGCACAGACGGTTGACCGTGACACCCGCCACCGTCTCCGGCAGACCGGCCAGGAGCGCGGCCATGCGGGCGACGTTGCGGTTATCTTCGCCGGCCTGATTGGCGCAGCCCAGCACCACTTCCTCTACAGCGGCCGGATCGAGCCCCGGATTGCGCGCCAGCAGCGCCGCGATCGGGATGGCGGCCAGGTCATCGGTGCGCACGCTGGCCAGCGCGCCGCCATAGCGGCCAATCGGGGTGCGGACGGCGTCACACAGGAAGGCTTCGGTCATGACGCCGATGTCGGCTATAGCCGCGCTATGCGCAAGTTCGGCCAAGAGAAAGGAAGAAAGGTCTTCTTTTTTGAAAAAAAGAAGCAAAAAACTTTTGCTCTCTTGCTCTCCACCTGCATGGAAGTGGGCAGCTTAACGCGGCCACCAAAGAGCAAAGGTTTTTTGGTTCTTTTTTTCAAAAAAGAAGATTCTTCCTTTGTCTAATCCATCGCCGATCCTCGTGACCGGCGCCCACGGCTTCGTCGGCCGGCACCTTACAGCCGCGCTGCGCGCCACCTGGCCCGCCGCGACAATCCTGGCGCCGCGGTTCGACGTGCGCAACGCAGCGTCCGTCACATCCATCATCCGTGAGTGCGCGCCGGCCTGCTGCATCCACCTGGCGGCGATCGCCTCTGTCGCGCGGGCCGAGGCGGCGGAGGATGCCGCGTGGCAAACCAACCTGCATGGCGCGCTGAACGTGGCACGGGCAATCCTGGCCCACGCGCCTGCGTGCCAGTTGCTGTTTGCCTCTAGCGCCGATGCCTATGGCGCGTCGTTCCGGACCAATGTGCCGGTCACCGAAATGATCCCGCTGGCGCCGATCAGCCTGTATGGCGCGACCAAAGCAGCAGCCGACCTGGCACTCGGCAGCCTGGCTTCGCGCGGTCTGCGGGCGGTGCGGTTGCGCCTGTTCAATCATATCGGTGCCGGCCAGTCGCCGGACTTCGCGGTGGCGAATTTCGCGCGCCAACTCGCGCTGATCGGCGCCGGCCGGCAGGCGCCGTTCCTGCAGGTCGGGCGCCTCGATACCTGGCGCGATTTCATCGATGTGCGCGATGTGTGTGCCGCCTACATCGCCTGCATCGCGCGCCGCGACACACTGCCGGCAGGCGCCATTCTGAACATCGCCTCCGGCCAGCCGCGCCGGATCGGCGATGTGCTGAACGACTTGGTCGGTCTGTCCGGATTGAAGGTGGAAGTGTGCTGCGATGCGCCACGCGTGCGCGCCACCGACATTATCCATGCCAGCGGTGATGCCAGCCTCGCCGGAAAGTTGCTTGGCTGGTCACCGACGATACCATGGCCGGAAACGTTGCGGTTTATAGTTAAAAAAGATCTTATTTTCTGAAAAAAGCAAATTCTTGCTCTTTGGCGTATGTGGTTCAAGGGTGATATCAGCCCAGTGTCACACGCACGGTGTGCCGGGCGCCGTCGTCACTCAATGTAACACCCGTGCCGCGCGGCGCCAAAATGTCGTCTACCGTAACGGATACCACACCGCGGCATACCCCGGCGGCATTGTTGACCGTAACGGCGTAAGTCGCCGACCGCCAGACGATCGTTACTTCGAACGATGGCCAATCTCGGGGTATACAAGGATCCACCAGCAACTGGCCGTTCCGTATCCGAACACCCAGGATACTCTCCACGCCGACACGCTGCATCCACCCGGCTGAGCCGGTATACCACGACCACCCGCCGCGGCCATCATGCGGCTTCCCCGCGTAGATATCCGCCACCACGACATACGGCTCTACTTTGTAGCGTGCCACCTCCGCCGCGGTTCGCGCATGGTTGATCGGGTTCAGCGCGGCAAACAGGGCAAACGCCTGGTTGCCATCGCCAAGCATGGCGTTCGCCATCACCGTCCACAGGGCGGCGTGCGTATACTGCCCGCCATTCTCGCGGATCCCCGGCGGGTAGCCCCTGATATAGCCGGGATCATGCGCGGTCTTGTCGAACGGTGGCGCCAGCACCAGCACCAGGCCGTCCTCCGTCACCAGGTCGCGTGCCACCGCCTGCATCGCCTGCGTCGCCCGTGCGCGTGGCGCCACGCCGGAAAGCACCGACCAAGACTGGGCAATCGAATCGATCCGGCATTCGGCGTCGTCGTGCGATCCCAATTGTGTGCCGTCATCGAAATAGGCGCGCAGATACCAGTCGCCATCCCAGGCCCGCTCCAGCGCCGGCGCCAGCGCCGCCGCATGGTCGCGCCAAGCCGCCGCGTGCGCCGCGTCACCACGCGCTTCCGCCAGGCCCGCGAATGCGGTCAGCGCGGCATGCAGGAACCAGCCCAGCCACACGCTTTCGCCGCGTCCGCCCTCGCCGATGCGGTTCATGCCGTCATTCCAATCGCCGGTGCCCATCAGCGGCAGGCCATGCACGCCGGTGGCCAAGCTGTGGTTCAGCGCGCGCGCGCAATGATCGAACAGCGAGCCAACATCGTCCGCGGCGGAGGGCAGGAAAAACCGGTCATGCTCCTGCGGTGTCAGTAATGGAGCCGAGAGAAACCCGACCTGCTCATCCAGCACGCCCACGTCGCCGGTCGCGGCGACGTAATGCGCCACCGTATAAGCGAGCCATGCGCAATCGTCGGAAATATGCGTCCGCACGCCCGTGCCGGTCTGCGGCAGCCACCAATGCTGCACATCACCTTCGACGAACTGCCGTGCCGCCGCCCGCAACAGATGTGCGCGCACGATCGCGGGACAGGACGCGGTCAGCGCCATCCCGTCCTGCAACTGATCGCGAAAGCCGAACGCGCCGCTGGCCTGATAAAAGCCGGCGCGAGCCCACACGCGGCTGGCCAATGTCTGATAGAGCAGCCAGCCATTCAGCATGATGTCCATGGCGCGATCCGGCGTCCTCACCGTCACGGCGCCGAGCACGCCATCCCAATAATGGCGCACCTCCGCCTGCACCGCATCAAGATCGGCGCCACGATACTGCGTCACCAGCCGCCGCGCCGCGTCGGCGTTCTCCGCCTGGCCAAGCAGGAACAGAATTTCGACCCGCTCGCCCGGTGCCAATTCGATGCTGGTCCGCAACGCGCAGCACGGATCGAGCCCGGTGCCGACATCGCCCGGCAAATTTTCTCCGGCGCGTCGCAACGCCGCCGGTGCATCCAGCGAGCCGTTGCGACCTAGGAACGCAGCCCGGTCGCCCGTCCAGTGCGTCTGCTTGCCGCCTAGGTCGGCGAACGCGACCCGCCCGCCGAACGCCGCGTTCCAGGCGTTCGTTGCAAACATCGCGCCGGTTGCTCCATCCATGGCGGTGCTGATGAACGGCGCGCTTGCGTCGCGCGATGCGCCGAGCACCCACGCCACATAGGCGGTGACCGAAATCGACCGCACTCGGGCCGAGCGGTTATGCAACTTCAGCCGTGATATTTTTACGGGATCGCCGCGCGGCACATATTGCAGCAGATCGCTGTCTACGCCGTGCGCTGTATGCGTGAACCGGCTGAATCCGAAGCCGTGTCGCGCGACATAAGTGGCGTCCGGATCGCGTGCGGGCGACGCTGTGGGGCACCAGAGCGCGTGGCTGTGATCGTCCTGGATGTAGAATATTTCACCGGGTCGATTGCTCACAGGGTCGTTTGACCACGGCGTAATCTGGTTTTCGCGGCTGTTGCCCGCCCAACTATAAAGGCTGCCCTCGGCGGCGGCCTGAAAACCGAACACTTCGTTTGCGATCACGTTAATCCACGGCGCCGGCGTGGTCTGCCCTGGCGCCAGCACCACCACATATTCGCGCCCATCCGCCGCGAAGCCGCCGGTACCATTGAAGAATTCCAGCGTCGACGCCGGCGGTAATTCCGTTCCTTCGCCCTGCACGGCAATGTCTCGCTTTGGTGCGGCGGCGGATGCTAGCCCCCGCGGTGCCTCCGCGGCTTGGTGGGCGCGGTCGAGCTGGTCGGCCAGTCCACCGCGATTGCCGGCGATCACCACGCGCGCCACTGACACGAGCAGCGCGCAATACGCGGCCGGCAGCAGATCGGCGCGCAGCAACTGCACCGATCCGCCGCCGGCACCCTGGCGGGACCCCGCGCGCACCAGCGCCTCGAGCGACCCCTGCAAATCCTGCACGTAGGACGCGGTATGATCGTTCAGAATGACCAGATCCACCGCCAACTGCTTGAGCTGAAAATATTCATGCGCCCGCAACAACTGCCGCGCGATATCGACGTCGCCATCATCATCGATGCGTAATAGCAAGATCGGCAGGTCGCCCGAAATGCCATGTGCCCATAGCGCGGATTGCGGCCCGCAACCGCTGCCGATGATATCGGACCGCGGCCGCAACGCGGGCCCCGCGAACAGCAGGTGGCCGGCCAGACGTTGGAACAAATCCGCCTCAACCGGTGTGACGCCAAGATGGCGCAACTGCACCTGGGCCTGCGTCCAGGCCAGCGTCGAGGCGCGGTCGAACGCTGCCGTGTCGCGATGCTTGTCGATACAATCGACCAGCGCATCGCGTGAGGCGGCGATCATGGTCCAGAACGCCACCCGCGCCACCGCGCCCGGGGCCACCGTCACCCGGCAGCGCACTGCAAACACCGCGTCCAGCACGGTGCCGACCGTGCCGGACAATGCCGCGCCGCCCGCCATCGCCGCCGGGTCGCGCACGCCTCGCCCGCGGCCGAGAAACTTCGCGCGGTCGGTCTCCACTGTCACTGCGGCGTCGGCGACAACGAGATGGCCGGCCCAGATTTCCGCCTCGTCCGGCGTCCGCCGCCGGCGGGTTGCCAGAATGGCGCCGGAATCGGCCAGCACCTCGGTCTGCACAAACAATTTCGCAAACGCCGGATGCGCGACATCAGCCGCCTGCGCAATCAGGGCGAGCTCGGCATAGGATGTCAGTTCGATGTCGTGCGGTACATCGTCGGCGTTGAAGATCGAAACTCGCCTGACCTCGGCGTCATCTTCGGCCGATACCAGAATATCGGTCGTCGTTGTCAGCATGCCGTCCTGGCGCGCGAACGCCGCCCGGTCCTCGCTGAACGCGACTTCATACGCATCGGGCGCCACGCCGCACGGCTGCATGCCGGCGGACCACACGGCGCCGCTCCCGGTGTCATGCAGATAAATGTAGGATCCCCAATCATCCAGCGTCGGATCCTCACGCCAGCGCGTCACCGCCAGGCTCTGCCAGCGGCTGTAACCGGACCCGGCGGTGGTCAGCATGACGGTGTAACGGCCATTCGACAACAGATGCGTCACTGGCGCTGCATCGTCCGCGTGGCTGAAGCGGCGGCCGCCGGCCTGCACCTGCGCGTGCTTGCGGGCCGCGTGAAGCTGCTCGGCCGGCAACGGCCTGGCCACCGCGCCGTTCCGCGGTGCGCGCTCCTGCAACAATAATTCAGTCGCCTCGATCATCGGCTCGGCGTGGAAGCGCGTGCACATGATGCCGCCGAGCACCGCATCGGCGATCGCGAGGATCGACATGCCCTGATGGTGCGCCATGAAGGCCCGCACCAGCGCCACGGTCTGGCCTCCCGGCACACGCCCAGGCGTGTAATCCAGCGCCTCGAAATACCCGTAGCGCCCGTGCGCCCCGGCCGCCGCGAGCACGGCGAGGTTCAGCACCGCCGCCGGCGCATCGACGATCGATGCCAGCGCCGTGGCATACGGTGCGATGACGGAATCACGCCCCAGGCCGCGCTTGAGACCCAGTCCCGGCACACCAAAATTCGAATATTGGTAGGTATACTCTAGATCCCGGACATTATAGGCCGACTCCGAGACACCCCATGGCAGATGCCGTGCGCGGCCAAAATCGATCTGCCGCTGCACCACCAGACGGCTGGTCTCCTCCAGCAGGCTGCCCGCCGGCGCTCGCATCACCAGCGACGGCATCAGATACTCGAACATCGAGCCCGACCAGGAGACCAGCGCCGCACCGTGTCCCACCGGCGTCACCGCCCGGCCGAGGCGAAACCATTCTTTCGCGGCAACATCCCGCTTGGCGATGGCGACGAACACCGCGAGCCGTGCCTCCGAGGCCAGCAAGTCGTAGCAATTGGCGTCAAGCGCATCCTCGGCGACCAGGAACCCGATCGACAGCAGCTTGCGAGAGTCGTTGCGCAGGAATTTGAAATCCATGGCGAGCGCCAGGCCATGCGCGCTGTGCTCCATCGCCTCCAGACGTGCGCTAAAGGCAGCATTTGTGGAGGAGTCGAGGTCGCGGCCGCGGCTGTCGAGGCTGCGCCGCGCGGCCTCGGTCCAGAACAGCAGGTCGGCGCCGGCCTCGGCGCGCATCGATGCCATGCGTGCCCGGGCGAGGCCAGCCGCGGCTTCTGCCTGGGCGCGCAATCCAGCCAGACTGTCAGCCGCGCTTCCGGCAAAACTGGGCGCGGCGCGGACATCATCACCGAGCCTCTGTAGCGCTTGCAGCAACGCAGCGGTCCCGTCCGCGGGTTCGCCCTCGTCGTCCCCCACTGCGTCCGCCGCCAGGTTCAGCGCATCGCCGACGCCGTTTCGCCAGTCACCACCGCTGCTCTCGATAGTCTGCATGCGCCAGCCGCGGCAGGCGCTCGCCAACGCAATCAGATGGCCGGCCAGGTTGCCGCTGTCGACCGTTGAGACATAGGCAGGCTCGAGCGGCCGCAGGTCGCCGGTATCGTACCAGTTATAGAAATGCCCACGGTAGCGCGCCATGCCGTCCATCGTCGCCAGCGTCGCTTCCAGCCGGTCCAGCGTGTCGGCCAGACCAACCCAGCCAAAATCATGCGCACTGACCGCCGATAGCAGATAAAGGCCCATGTTGGTCGGCGACGTGCGATGCGCCACTACCGGCGCCGGATCCTCCTGGAAATTGTCGGGCGGCAGCATATGATCTTCTGCCGTCACGAAGCGCTCGAAATATCGCCATGTGCGCCGGGCCGTCATGCGCAGCACTTTGATATCGGCTTTTGTTGCGGGCGTGCCCGAGGCAGCACCCGACCATGTGCTGGCCCATAACGCGACGGCCGGTGACGCGATCCACACTATCGCGAACGGCGCTGCCAAAATCCACACCCCGGGCGCCCCATAGATTGCAAGGCCCATGGTCACGACGCCGATGAAGCAGGCCGCCGCCATGCGCCCGTAATAAGCCTCCAGCCCGAGTTGCGGCTGCCCTGCGGTCTGCGCCGCAGCGACCCATTGCAGCAAATGGCGCCTGGTTACGAACACGCGCAACAGCGTGCGCACCACCGCGTCGGACATCAGGCAAGCCTGGTGCGCCAGCAGAACGAGGATCAATGCGCTCAGCGTCACAGCATGCAGTATCCCTTGACCTAGAACGCGCAAGTAGCTGTAGAGGTTGATCCATTGCCGGCGCGGCACGAGATCGCCGGCAACCGGCAGGACCGGTGGCAGCGCGATCGCCGCCAGCACGAACGCGGTCCACACCGCGGCCGGGGCGAATGGCAGCCGCCAGGCCAGCATGAAGGCCAGGATCGCCGCCGGCGCCGACAATGTCCGCCGCAAATTGTCGAGCATTTTCCAGCGCCCGATGGCCGGTATGCCGCCACGTGGCGCCGCGCCGACGGTGTGCCGCGCCGCCCATGGCCAAATCCATGGTAGCAATTGCCAGTCGCCGCGGGCCCAACGATGCTGCCGCATCGACGCCACCAGATAGTCGCCGGGGAAATCCTCCACGACCTCGATGTCGGACGCGAGGCCGGCGCGGGCGAACACCCCCTCCAGCAAATCATGGCTCAGCAACGTCGCTTCCGGCACCCGGCCGGCCAGTGCCGCCTCGAAGGCGTCGATGTCGTAAATCCCCTTCCCGGCGTAAGACCCCTCGCCAAAAATATCCTGGTATAGATCCGATGACGCGGCGGCGTATGGGTCGATCCCGTCCATGCTGGAGAAGATGCGCTGAAACAATGAAACATTGCGGCCAACCGGCAGCGACGGCGTCACCCGCGGCTGCAACACCGCATAGCCCTCGCACACGAGGCCGGTTTTCGGATCGACGCGCGGCGCATTGAGCGGATGGGCCATTTTGCCCACCAGCCGACGCACCGCGTCGTGCGGCAACCGTGTGTCGGCATCGAGTGTGACGACATAACGTACTTTGGCAGGCAGCGGGGTTTCGCCCGGCAGGCTGATGAAACTCGTGTCGGTGGCGCCGCGCAGTTTGCGGCTCAACTCGTGCAGCTTGCCGCGCTTGCGTTCCCACCCCATCCAACTGCCTTCGCCTTTGTTCCACAAACGCTTGCGATGCAGGAGAAAGAACCGCGCGCCGCCGGGTGCAGGCCCGTGCAGGCGGTTCAGCCGCGCGATACCGTCGATCGCTTCGGTAAGCAGCGCGACGTCGTCCGGCGCATGCTCCGTTGCACTATCAGTCCAGTCGGACAGGAGCGCGAAATAAAGCTCGCCGTCCTGGCTTGCGAGGTAGCGCACCTCCAACGCCGCGACCTGTGCGGCCACGGCCTTTTGCGTCGTGAGCAAGGTCGGCACCGCGACAATCGTGCGCAGCGATTCCGGCACGCCGTGGCCGAGCTCCAGGCCGGGCAGCGATGTGGCGCCGAATGCCCACATCGCCGCGCGGGTGACGCAGGCGACAGCGGCATCGGATGCCGGAATGAAGCCTGCCGCACCGAGCAGCGCCAACCATACGAATCCGACATTCGCATGCAGAGACGCCAACATCGGGATGGCGACGAAAAACACCGCGAGCATGACGACGAGGCTGCCGAAGAAGCGGATGCCCATGCCCTTGCACATGCGCCGCGCCCGGTCGGCAGGCTTCGGGCGATAGGATATCCGGCTTTCAAGCAAACTGCGCCCGGCGGCCAGCAGGTAATAGCCTGGGTCGCGTAAGCGGTCATCAGGCGCGTCCGCGGCCGCCGCCAGCGACACTGCGCATCGCGCAATGTCGAGCTCGCTATGGCGCGAGCCGCGCGCCAGGCGTTCGATCGCGGCGCGATATAGATTGCGCGTTGGAAAATCCATCTCCGCGAACCGGCCCTGATCGGTCAGGACGCCATCGACCAGCGATACGCGCTCGAACGTTTCGGTCCATTCGACGCCTGCGACCAGCCGCAGGCTGTTGATGATGTTGCGGATCGTCGCATTATAGGCGCCCTGACGTGCCAGTTCGTCGTGCACCACGATGTCGAGCGTGGTGCCCTGCGCCACCAGGCGCTGATCAAGCCAGGCCAGCGCCGGATCGGAGTCCGGATCATGACCGCGCAGCCGGTGCGACAATTGCACGGCGAAGGCGTCGTGCAATGATGTGCGGCCGAGTGAGGCCAGTAAGTCAGGAGCGGGTGGTTCAGAAGAGGTTGGATCGGGCGAGGTCCGCGGCGGATTGCGACGGCGCGCGGCCAGCCGGTCGGCCACCGTATCGGCGGTGTGGCGCGCCGCCGCATCGTCAGCGATCACTTGCGCCACCCGTCGCAGATTCTCGATCAAGACGATCCGCACCGTAATCGGCACGGCCCACAACTCGCCGATCGTCAGCGGCTGTACCTCCTGGTAGGCCAGCAGAAATCGGCGGAGTGTTTCCAGGTCAAAATAGCTGTCGGTATGTGCCACCAGCGACCAGGCGGCACCGAACACGCGCGGCAGACCGGCGAACGGTCCGTCCGCCAGTTTGGGCAGTTGCGAATAATAGCCGGCCGGCAGATCGATGCCGATTTCGCGGATCTGCATGTCGACGAGATGGTAATTGTCAACCAGCCATTCCGCTGCCGGCGTCAGTTGCTCGCCGCTGACGGAGGTGTCGGCGACCGCGAGGCTGGCCCGTAGCAGAAACGCAGCATTATCGGCCAGGCGCGCCGCGAGCGCATGGCCGCGGGTTTTCGTGGCCAGGACAGGCTGCGCGGCGGCGAGGCTGCGCGCATGCTGCTCCAGGCGGTCCATGCTGAAGAGTTCCGCGCGAATGGGCGCGCGGTCGTCCCATGGTGCCCCCAAGGCGGGCATGTCGAACACGCGACCGATCATTGTCATGCGGTCAGACCTTTGAAATAGGCTATAGCCGCCTGCCCGAATCGCTCCTCGTGCCGATGACCAAGGTCGCGCGCCGGACCATCCGGCGGCGCGTCAGATGCGTGAATGTCTCAGCAGCGAAATAGGCTTCTGCGCGGATTGCGCACGGGCCCAGCCGATGCACCGAGCAGCGACACCCGCAGACGGGGCGTGCCGGCATGGTCTTTGTGCCGGACGCCGTCGCGATCGCCGTCACTCACCGCGTCGCCGTCTTGACGGCCTTGTGCTGCGCGTATTTCGGCTCCCGTCTCCAACCGGGAATTCTGTGCATCGGTCATGGCAGTTCTCCAGAACGGGGTATTCGAGAGTAAGTGCGCCAGGGCCGGGCTGTCAGGTTCGGAAACTACGCAGGGGAGGAAGGCAAGGAAGGCGTTCTTTCATTAAGAACAAAAACCGAACATTGGCTCAGGTGCACGGCGCATGTCCTATTTTACTGGCGGGGAGGGAAAATACGGCGGCAAGCCGGGATGCTTTGCGGCATGACACGGCAACGAGCGCGCGGGCGACCGCCTTATGCGGATGTACTGACACCGGCGGAGTGGCGCGTTGTCGAGGCGGTTCGCCATGGCCTGACCAACGTGCAAATCGCGCGGCGCCAGGGCGTCAGCACCGACGCGGTGAAATATCATGTCGCGAACGCGCTGCAGAAATTGGGCGCCGCGAACCGTGCGGCGTTGCGGCAATGGGATGGTGTGCGGCGCGACAGCCCACTTTATACGCAGGAGGTCATTATGGGTGATCCGCAGCCGCTCGGCCCAATTGGGCAGATATCGCGTAGCGTGAAGGACATTGCCGCGGCAAGGCTCTGGTATGGCGACGTGCTGGGGCTGCCGCATCTTTATTCCTTTGGCTCCTTGGCATTCTTCACGTGCGGCGATGTGAGGCTGTGTCTTTCGCAGGGTGATGGCAGCGAAGCGGACTCGATTATTTATTTCCGGGTTGAGGATGTGCGTGCGTCGCATGCGGCGCTAATGGCGCGCGGCATCGCGTTCATCAACGCGCCGCACATGATCCATCGGCACGATGATGGAACGGAAGAATGGATGGCGTTCTTCAAGGATAACGAGGGCAGGCCGCTCGCGATCATGGCGCAGGTGAGTGGTTGACGAGCGCCTTCGCTGTCATGACCGGGCGTGGCGTTGGCCCTGCTTGCGCGGCGCCAAATAGACAAAAGTGTTTTGCTTCTTTTTTTCAAAAGTTAAAATCTTGCTCTCATGCTTTGGACAGGGCGGTGTAACGGCCAGTCTGCAACTTCTGTGCGGCCAATACGTTGCTGCTGCCGTCGGGCAGATACCGTTTTGTCCCCCGGCGTTTGCGTCGGCATGGGGTATGGCATGCATAAATACGTGCTTCACTGGTACGGGCTGGAGGGCAACCGTGAGGTTCTGCTGACCAAGGAGGAGATGCGCGCCACCGATCGCGAGAGTGCCAAGCGCAAGGCGCTCGCGTTGTTTGGGGATGGCGGCGCGGTGCTCGGCGCGCAGCGCATTAAGTTGCAAGAGGAAGGCGCGATCATTTGGCAGCACCCGTGATGGCGGATGCATCCAGCCGCCCTGGGACTTTGGCTGGTTCAACTCGCATCATTTCTGTAGGCACGGCGCGCCACCCGCTGTGGGTATTTTCCGAGCCTGCCAAGTTTCAAGGGCGCCGCCTAAGGCGAGAAGGCTGCATACCCGACCAAGTTCGGATGAGGCGCGAAAAAGGGGTCGTGATGGCAGACCGCGTATGACACACTTAGGAACCGGCACCGCCATCGTTGCCGCATGCTGTGCACTACTGGCCGGTGCGTTCGACGCGCGCGCGCAGACGATCAATCGGACCGTCGGCACCGAGCCCTGGCAGGAGTTGGTGGCGCCAACTGTGCCGGTGACCACGCAGGCAATCGAAGCCGCGCCGGCGGAACATTTTTTTGCTGACTGGGACGGCGTGCAGCCATCGCTTCAGGCGCAGGGAATTAATATTCAGCTCGATGCCATCACCGAATTCGCCGGCAATCCAAGTGGCGGTATCAAACAGGGATCGACGTTCGCCAACCAGGTCGGGCTGGAGGCGGATGTCAATTGGGAGCGGCTGGCGGGCATTGTCGGACTGTCGACGCATGTCATCATGGTTGATCGGTCCGGCAGCAGCGACAGCCAGTTGTTCGGCGATCATCTGTTGCCGGTGCAGGAAATTTACGGATCGGGCGGCGACGTGGCGGTGCATCTGGTCTCGGCCTACGCGCAGGAGACATTGTTCAACCAGGGGCTCGACATCGCGGCGGGCCGTATGAATGTCGAGGCGGATTTCGCGTCATCGTCGCTCTATTGCAATTATATGAATAACGTTCTGTGTGGCGATCCGAAAGCGTTGCCTGGTGGCGATATCGGCCATAGCGCCTATCCGGACGCGGTCTGGGCGGGACGTATCCGGGTGCGGCCGACCTACGCGACCTATATCGAAACCGGCGTCTATCTGGTGAACCAGGGACTTTATAGCGATGCAAACTTCCGCAGCGGCTTCAAGTTCGACGACTCGCAATATAGCGGCGTGTATGTGCCGGTGCAGGTCGGCTGGGGGCCGAGTTTCGGCACCGACCAGATGCCGGGCCATTACAAGCTCGGCGCCGGCTACGACACGTCGTCCGGCTATAAGGATTTCGGCAACGTGCTGGCGGCGGATGGCGTTCCGGGCTTTTCGCCGCGGGTCCGCACCGGAAACACCCAGTTTTGGGCGCTGGCTGATCAGATGCTGGTGCGGCAGGGAAAAGGCGGTGACGCCGGCATCGTCGCACTGGCGGGATTTATTCATAACGACCCGAACAACACGGCCTATGCCGAGCAATATTTCACCGGTGTGCTGGACAAGGGTTTTTGGGCGGCGCGGCCGCTGGATGTGATCGGCGCGCTGTTTACCTACAACACGGTCAGCGGCCGGCTGGGACATGTTCAGGCGATCGAGGAACAACTCGGGCTGCCGCTCAGCAACAATGCGACCGGCATTCAAACACATGAAATGATCGCCGAGGCGAACTATAGCGTGCATGTTATGCGCGGCGTGACGTTCGAGCCGGACTTTCAATATGTGATGCGGCCGAACGCGCAGCCTAATATTCATGATGCGGTAGTGCTCGGCTTCAGGGCGCATGTGTCGTTTTGAGGAAGGGAGTAAGGAAGGTCTTCTTTTTTGAAAAAAAGAAGCAAAAAACTTTTGCTCTTTGGCGTACTTGGTCCATGTCGGCATCGGACGCGCGTGTGCCAAGTGGCAAAAGTTTTTTGCTTCTTTTTTTCAGAAAAGAAGACCTTGCTTCCTTTCCTCTTCTGGCTAGTTTCCGCCCCTGCCAGCCAATCTTAGGGCGGCCAACAATACGTCGATAAAAGCGAGGTAATCCAAGATGAATTCGGCATCGACCGCGGGCGTCCGCAAGCCGCCTGCTGATATCTCCGAAATGGCCGCCGCCGAGGGGCAGAGTCTGACGCCATGGCTGATCGTGGTGCTGGTCGTCGTGCTGTTTTCCGGCGGTCTGTTCGGCTACGACCAGGGCGTTATTTCCGGCGCCATTCACGGCATGACGAAGAGTCTGTCGCTGAGCCAGATAGTGGTCGAAATCGTCACCAGTTGGGTGACGCTGGGCGCGCTGTTCGGTGCGCTGGCCGCCGGCGAGCTGGCGGACCGGATCGGGCGCAAGCCGACCGTGCTGATTGCCGGCGCGATGTTCACGCTAGGCTCGCTGATCCAGGCCTTCGCGCCCGACACGATCGTGCTCGTGGCCGGCCGCCTGATCGTTGGCGCCGGCGTGGGTGTGGCGGCGGTGGCGGCGCCGCTTTATGCGGCCGAACTGGCGCCGTCGCATTTGCGCGGCCGTTTCGTGTCCGCGTATCAGCTCGCCATCACGATCGGCATTTTCCTGGCCTATCTGGTCGATGGCTGGCTGGCGAAATCGGATTCGTGGCGCTGGATGCTGGGCGCCTCGGCGGCGCCGGGGTTGCTGCTGTTCGTGGCGGCGCTGGCGGCGCCGGAATCGCCGCGCTGGCTGATGAAAATGCATCGCCGCCAGGATGCCGGCGCGCAGTTGGCGAAAATTCGCCCCGGCACCGATTTCAAGCCGCGGCTGGACGCGATCGAGACATCGCTGCGGCAGGACGGCGACCATGCGTCCTGGGGAGAGGTGTTCAGCGCGACCTGGCGGCGGCCGCTGTTGATCGGCGTCGGGCTCGCGGTGTTCCAGCAGGTCACCGGGATTAACGCGGTAATCTATTATGCGGACCAGATCTTCGAGGCGGCCGGGTTTAGCACGATCGCATCGCAGACCACCGTCACGCTGTGGGCGATCGGTGGGGTGAACGTGCTGGCCACCCTGATCGCCATTGCGTTCATCGACGGGTGGGGGCGGCGCCGGCTGCTGTTGCTGGGCTTGCTCGGTATGGGAATCAGCTTGGTGGTGGTGGGCGGCGCGTTCCACTTCATCGAGACTGCGCAGAAGGCAGCGGCAGCGGGGCCGAGCAGCGCGGGCATCGTCACGCTGTGCGGCCTGGTGACGTTCATCATCTGCTTTGCGTTTTCGATGGGGCCGGTGGTTTGGACCGTGATTAACGAGATCTTCCCAGGGCGCATCCGTGGGCGGGCAGTGGCAGTCGCCACGGCGGTCAATTGGGGCTCGGCCTTTCTCGTCAGCCAATGTTTCCTGTCGCTGGTAGGTGCGATCGGCGATGGTCTGACATTCGGCGTGTTCGCGTTGTTCTGCGTGGTCGCGTGGATCTGGGTGTATTTCGCGGTGCCGGAGACAATGGGAAAGTCGCTCGAGCAGATCCAAGACATGTGGAGCACGGACGGTGCGTAACAACGGAGACCGGGGGGGACGACTTCGTCCCTCCCAATCTTGCCTTCCGGCTTCACTCTTACGTTAGCGGATACTCGACTTCCGGTGTGTAGACTGACTGTTCCTTGCCGAGCTGCGAGCTGAACAGAGTGAAATGCGTCACCTGCACTGGTTCGGCGCGGAACAGATTATGCGACTGAATCCAGCCTACCAGCTTTTCGCCCGGTGGGTTATCTAGCCGTGCCAACGTGACATGTGGCGTGAAGCGGCGGCGCTCGGTGGGGATGCCGGCACGTTGCAGCGCGGTGTCGATCTTGCCTTGCAGATGGTCCAGCCCAGGATTGCGCTCGACGCCCGCCCACAACGCGGTGACACGGCCGCCTTTTTCCAGCGTGCCGACTCCGCGCAGGGTCAGGGCAAAGGCGCGGCCGCGCAGGGCTGCGAGCGCCAGGTCGATCTCCTCGGCACGGTGCCGCGGCGTCTCGCCGATGAAGCGCAGCGTGATATGATAATTGTCCGGCGGCACCCAGCGGGCGCCCTGAAGACCGGTTGCGAGGCCGGACAGGCGCTGCCGCAGGTCGAAGGGCAGATCCAGGGCCACGAAGAGTCGCATGTTACAAGACTCCGCGCTTGTGGCGGGGTGGTCAAGCGGGCCGGCGGAAGGCGCACGGCGGCGTGCGCCGGATTAAATTGCCGAAGGGGGCTTTGCCAGTTTCGCAAATCAATGACTTGGCGCAATGCTGCGGGGGCGGCGCGGTCAGTACGATAGGCCGCGTCGCTTGAAGCTTTCGCTAAGCCTGCCAAGATTATGACTGCGGGTGATCCGCCCAACACAGGGAACTCTACACTATGGCTTATAGTCCTGACTTCCGAGCCTCCCCGCCGTTCGCGGGTGGCGCGGCACAGGCCGCGGTGCTCGACCAGGGCCTGCGCGCCTATATGCTGCGCGTCTATAACTGGATGGCGTCTGGCCTGCTGCTGACCGCCATCGTCGCGTTCGCGGTGGCCAATACGAGCCTGCGCGATGCATTCTACCAGCCGGCTTTGACGGCCTACGGCACGACCGTGCTGCGGCCGACCGGGCTCGCGACCTTGTGCATGATCGCGCCGTTGGGCTTTGTGATGGTGCTCAGCTTCGGCGTGAACCGGCTGTCGCGCACAGCGGCGCAGGGGCTCTACTGGGCATTCTGTGGCGTGATGGGCGCCAGCATTTCAAACATTTTTTTAGTCTACGCGCATGGGAGCATTGCCAGCACGTTCATGATCACGGCTGGCACCTTCGCGGCGATGTCGATCTGGGGGTATACCGCCCGCAGCGACTTGAGCCGCATGGGCAGCTTTCTAATGATGGGGCTGTTTGGCATCATCCTGGCCAGCGTGGTGAACATGTTCCTGCACGCGCCGGGCTTGCAATTCGCGGTCAGCATCATCGGTGTGGTGGTTTTCACCGGGCTGACTGCGTGGGATACGCAGCGAATCAAGACCAGCTACCTGAACTTCGCTTACGCGGATGGACCGGACGCGGCGGCCAAGCGCAGCGTGTTCGATGCACTGAACCTGTATCTGAATTTTATCAACCTGTTCCTGCTCCTGCTCCAGCTCACCGGCAGCCGCAGCAACAACAATTGAGGCAGCGCCCGCCGGCACGCGCCGGTGGGCGGTTCCCCATGGCTGCCTTGCAGCAAATACGTCCATTTGCGCTGTTTTCAGATGATGTCTGGCGGGCGCTGACCGCACGGAGCGGGTGGCGGGGCGTGTCGATGGTCCTGCATGCCTGGGGCCTGATCGCCGGCGCCTCGGTGCTTGTCATATTGTGGCCAAACCCGCTGACCTGGCTGCTGGCCGTGACGGTTGTGGGCGCCCGGCAGCTGGGCCTTGCAATTTTGATGCACGAGGCGGCGCATGGCACGCTTCACCCGAACACAAGGGTCAATGCGTTTATAGGCGAGTGGCTATGCGCGGTGCCAGTCGGCGGCGACCTGGCCCTATACCGTCCGTATCACCTGAAGCATCATCGGTTTACGCAGCAGGATGAGGACCCCGACCTGGTTTTGTCGGCACCGTTTCCGACCACGCGGGCAAGCCTGCGCCGGAAGTTCCTGCGCGATTTGACCGGGCAGACATTCTATAAGCAGCGGATTGCGCCGCTTTTGCAGCGCGGCGCGGGCGGCAATGCTTTCGTCGGCGAGACGGGGCGCGCACAGCGCCGGTTCGCGGCGGCGACGCTCCTGATATTTCTGATCTATGCGGCCTGCGGTGCCTGGATATGGTTTTTCGGCGTGTGGGTCGTGGCGTTTGCGACCTGGTTCCCGCTGGTGACGCGGATCCGCAATATTGCCGAGCATGCATGCACGTGCCGGGATGCGGATCCGTTCACGGTCGCACGAACAACGCGGGCGAACTGGCTGGAGCGGCTACTGATCGCGCCGTATTTCGTCCATTACCATGCGGAGCATCATTTGTTTATTGCAGTGCCGTGTTATCGGCTCCCTGCGCTCCACGCGGCCCTGACGGCCAAGGGGTTGACGCAGCACATGAATGTCGCCCCTGGGTACCTGCAGGTGCTGCGGGACGTTTCGGCGTAGCCACGGCCTGTGTCGCGGCCGGCCGTGGCCTTCCGTCCGGCCGTGCTAACGGCTAAGTAAGGGTCACATACACATCCGACAGAGGCTCATGACGGATCCCGACACCTCTCAGGCGCCGGCCGCCAGGCTTGGGGCGGAACTGCGAGAGGCCCGCCGCGAACAAGGCTGGGACATCGCCCAACTGGCGGGCAGCCTGCGGATCCGCCAATCCTATCTCGAAGCGATTGAAAACGGCCGTATTTCGGATTTGCCAGGAACGACTTACGCGCTCGGTTTCGTGCGCGCCTATGCCAGCGCGCTGGGTGTGCCGGCGGAGGATGCGGCGCGCCGCTTCCGTGCCGAGGCCGAGCAGGTGCATGGTCGGCCGGCGCTGCGCTTCCCGGCGCCGGTGCCGCGTCAGGGCGTGCCAGCCGGCGCGCTGATTTTGCTCGGCTTCGTGATTCTAGCCGGCGCCTATGGTGGCTGGTATTGGGTGACCGAGCACCGGGCGACGAAGGTGGAGGTCGTACCACCAATTCCGGACCGGCTGGCGCCGGATGCGCCGAAAACGCCGCCTTCCCCGCAAGTGGCCAGCATTTTGCCGACCACGGCACCCCCCGCGAATGTGCCGCCGGCACCGCCGCAAATGGCGCCTCCCCAAGATAGACCGTTGCAGACGCAGCCCGCGCCGCCGTCGCGGACCATGACGCCAGCTTCGCTACCGAACGCCGCGCTCAATGGCGTGGCCCAGCCGCCAACCAATGCGGTGCTGGCAAAAGCTGGTGGTTCCGTGGCGCCGGCGCCGTCAACGGGACCGGTGGCGCCTGCCCAGCTCGGACTGCCGGCGGGGACGCGTATCGTCGTGAAGGCGAGCGCGGACGCTTGGATTACAGTCAAACAACCCAACGGCGCACCTGCCTTCAACAAATTGCTGCAAGCCGGCGAGTCGTGGGCGGTGCCGCCGGACAGGGCCGGCCTGGTGCTGACGACCGGCAATGCCGGCGGGACTGAAATCGATGTGGACGGCGCACCGATACCAGGTAGCCTGGGCGCAAGCGGTGCGGTGCGGCGGGACGTGCCCCTGGACGCAGATTTGCTGAAGGCGGGAAAGCTGCCGCCGCCTAAGCCGAAGGTTAAGCCAAGGCCGGTGGCCGGCCCGCCGGCTGATGGGGCGAATTAACGCTGCGTTTGCAGAACGCTTACCCGGCGCGCCCGGCATCGACATATGTGGCTTTGGCCGGCTGCAGCGATAGGGGATCACATGACGAGGAGATTGATGCCATGCTGACATTGTTCAGGCGGACCGCTTTGCTTGCCGCAGCAACTACGCTGTTCGCAACCGGGCGCCGCGCCTATGCCCAGGCTGCGGCGCCCGTTGCATTCGTTAAGGGTGGGCCGTCTTATCCATTCACGCTGCCGCCATTGCCATACGCGCCGGCGGCGAACGAACCGTCCATTGATGCGCTGACGATGGAAATCCATCACGGCAAGCATCACGCCGCCTATGTCAAAAATCTGAACGAGGCACTGAAGGACCATCCGCAGGTCGCGGCCATGAAGCTGCCCGAAATGCTGGCGCGGGTGAACGAGTTGCCGGAACCTGTTCGCGCGGCGGTGCGCAACAATGGCGGCGGGCATGCGAACCACACGATGTTCTGGACGGTGATGGGCGGCCACGGTGGTGCGCCGGACGGCGCGCTGGCCGCGGCGGTCACGCGCGATTTCGGGTCGTTCAAGCAGCTTCAGGAGAGTTTCAACAAGGCGGGCGCGAAGCAGTTCGGCTCCGGCTGGGCGATGGTACTCGTGGATCACGCCGGCAAATTGACGCTGGTGGCGCGCCCGAACCAGGATTCACCGCTGCTAGAAGGCAAGATGCTGCTATTTGGAAACGATGTCTGGGAGCACGCGTATTATCTGAAATACCAAAACAAGCGGCCTGATTATCTGGCTGCCTGGTGGAATGTGGTGAACTGGCCGGTGATCGCGGACCGCTATCGCGCCGCTTTGAGCGGCACGTTGTCGATCTGACGACCGGCGCACGACCGAAACTCTCAACGAAACGATGCTGGGCGAGACCAGGATGTGGCAGCCGCAGCCGCCGAGAAGACGGTTCCGGCCGATTGCGTAAATTAGGGCGCAAAAAAAGGGGGAGCCACCAGGTGGCTCCCCCGAGTTTCACCATGCTCTACAACCTAGGGCTGTGGGCAGGTTTCGGCCTGGTATCAACGAGGGGCGCAGTTCGGAGATACAACCGTTTCAACCTGCCCACGCCCAAGTTGTGCACCTTATAGACGTATCTTGCAAGGAAAATCGCGCGTAGGTAGTAAAAAAAAATTTCATGCAACCTAAAGCGCCGGGTTTGTTGAACGCGTGTTAACGCGCTGCGCCGACGAGGCGCTCGAACGGATCAGCACAACGTATGAGATTTTATCATTTTAAAAGTAGAAGCAAAAAATTCTCGCACGTTCGCCCATATCACCTGGCGCATTAGTTGCGCAGAGCCCGCCACTCAAAAGTTTTCGCTCTCATTGCAAAATATGTTGGGCCCTGCGCGTCCTGGCCGCCAAGCTAAATTGGCGCGGCACGTGAGGTTTTAACTCGAAGAATACAAAGGAAGAGAACGCCACAAAGAGCACAAAGATAAAGTGTTTCAAAAACTTCGGTATGGATCGCTAGGTCCGAGACAGCCCCGTCGCCAGGTCACACGCGAAGGTTACGTTCTTTTTTCAAAAAACTTCGGCTGCGAGCCACCCGACATGCGCGCCTTCGCAAGCCGATATCAGCGGCGCTTCGGGCTCTCAGGAGGCCGTTGCAGCCTGCTGCAAACGTGTCGCGATCCGCGACGCCAGCGTTTCGAGGCTGTAGGGTTTTTGCACCAGATCCAGTTGCTCCGGCCATTCGGCCAGGACCTGACGATCGCTGTAGCCGGTGGCGAACATGATTTTCAGGTCAGCGCGCAGGCCGCGGGCGGCGCGCGCTACCGCCACGCCGTTGAGGCCACCGGGCATCATGACGTCGGTGAACAGAAAATCCACCGACGTGCCGCGATTCAGTGCCGCGAGCGCGGTGCGGCCGTCGGGCGCCTCGATGACCTTATAGCCACGGCCGCGCAGGCCTTCGGCGACCGTGCTGCGGAGCAACGGGTCATCCTCGACGAGCAGGACGGTTTCGCCGCGGCCCTCGGTGCGCGGGGTCTCCGGTGCCGGCAAGCGAAGCGGCTGTAGCGCAGGCGCCCTCGGCAGCAGTAATTCGACGGTGGTGCCGAGCCCCGGCGTGCTGTCAATCCGAATGGCGCCGCCGCTCTGGGTGACGAACCCGTAGGTTTGCGACAGGCCCAGGCCGGTGCCGGCGCCGACCGGTTTGGTCGTAAAGAACGGTTCGAACGCGCGTGACAGTACGTCCGGCGTCATGCCCTGGCCGCTATCAATCACGGCAATGCCGGCATAATCGCCCGGGCGCATCTGGTCCTGGCCGAGCGCGTCGATATCGGCCTGGCCGAACGTATAATTGGCACATCGTAACATGATGCTGCCGGCGCCGAGGCGGGCCCCCTGCACCGCGTCGCGCGCATTGATGACCAGGTTCAGCAGCGCCACTTCGAGCTGGTTCCGGTCCGCCATGACGTGCCACTGGGCCGGGTTGGGCGTAGGCAGATCGAGCCTGATCTGCTCGCCGGCGGTACGCAGCAGCAGGTCGCGGATTCCGGTGACGACATCGGCGGGCGCGAGCGGTTCGGGCGAAAGGCGCTGGCGCCGCGAGAACGACAAGAGCTGGCTGGTGAGCCGGGCGGCCCGCTGCGCCCCGGCCAGCGCATTGTTGGCCAGACGCTGGCCGCGCGCATCCAGGCCGGATTGGCGCGACAACATTTCCAGCGACCCCATGACGGTGGTCAGTAAATTATTAAAGTCATGCGCAATGCCACCGGTGAGTTGCCCGACCGCCTCCATCTTCTGCGACTGGCGCAGGCGTTCCTCGCTGGCGCGCAGTGCGGACTCGGCGCGCTTGCGCGGCGTGATGTCGTTCAGCGCGACCAGGATGCGCTCCAGCCGGCCAAATTTGTCGCGCTCTAGTTCATATGTCGCTTCGACATCGCGGATTTCGCCATCGCCGCGCCAAATCCGTCGTTCGGCGCTGCGGATGCCCCCGGCCGCCTGCAGCACGGACAGGTGGTCATCGCCAAGGGCACCCTGCTCTGGTACGTAGAAATCGCGGATATGGCGCCCCAGCACGTCAGAACGGTGGTAGCCAAACAGTTCAAGCCAGCGGTCGCTGACCGCGACCAGGGTTCCATCCCGGTCGGTGGCATGCAGGGCGGCCGGGGTGCGTGCATAGAGGCGGCGCAGACGCTGCTTGCTTTCGTTTAAGTGCCGCGTGGATGCATCATGTTCGGCGGCCTGGGCCTGCAGTTGTGCAGTGAGCAGTCGCAGTTGCTCACGCGATGGCGAATTCATCGCATGTGGCAGCAATGGCCACAGCATCAAGGCAACCATAGCGGCGAGCGCTGCGGTGACGGCTTTCAGCATGCCCTCCGCCCAGAATATCGGCATCCAGATGCTCAGCATGGACAGCAGATGCGTGACCCCGCAGGTCAGAATGAAGGCCGCCGCGAGTGCCAGAACCGGACGGAAGATGAAATCGCGGCGTCGCAGCAGGATGATCACAAGCACGGCGGAAATCGCGGCATAGGCGAGCGCAATAATGATATCCGACATGGCCTGCAGCCACAGCAGCGCCGGACGCCAGCCGAGGCATTGTCCGAGCGGTGTCAGATCGGGCAAGTTCATCCATGTCCCCCTGTGCCCCTGTTGCCGCAGGGGGCGCACGCGGGCTCGGAATGGAGCGTCGCTTTGCACTACCCTGCGTTGAATAGTTCCGCCGTGGGTGGCAAGCGGGTTGGCGAACACAAGCGGTGGAGGTGTGATCACGATTGCATGAGGCGCGCCGCGAACGCAGGCGCGCTATAGTCTCTGTCCGATCGAAGCCGGAGGCAAATTGTTGCGGATGGCCGAAACAAATTGGTGTGACATGGTCGAAAATGTTTCAGCCCGCTTGGCCTGGGAGGCCTTGGCACGGGACCGCGACGCGCAACTGGTGGATTGCCGTACCGATGCCGAATGGCAGTATGTCGGTATTCCGGATTTGCGTCCGGTTGGCAAACAGGCGGTTTTAATAAGTTGGCAGTATTTTCCAAGCGGTAACGTGAATAACGCGTTCGTCGAGGAACTGCGCGATGCCGGGCTTGAACCGCTTCATCCAATCTATTTTTTGTGCCGGAGCGGGGTCCGCAGTCTGGCAGCGGCACGTGCGGCGCGATCCGAGGGATTTGTCGCGGTTTTTAATGTCGAGGACGGATTTGAAGGGCCGCATGATGGCGAGGGTCATCGCGGCACAGTCGCGGGCTGGAAGGCGGGCGGGCTGCCCTGGCGCCAGTGACGCGATCCCCGATCCAAGACTTCATCGGCGGGTAGGTGGCGCAATGGTGTATCTTTCTTGGGACTGATCAGGTCGTTCGAGTACGGGTCAATCATTGTGGAATGGCGCTTGCGCTGACCCGCCCGCCGCACATCGTAACCGACATTTCCTATTTGCAGCCTGCGCGGTAACGACAGCGCCTGCTCGCGCTGGATCCACTTGGGCAGGTGTCCGAATAGGCAGAGTCTCTCGCCGCATGCGCATTCTCCACGCCGGCAATTTCGGCACGCGCGCCAAGGGCGCCGCGTTAAACTCGATCGCGCCGAAATTGTCGCGCGGGCTGGTGCGCTCAGGTCACGCGGTGGTCGATTTCGCCGACCGCGACGCCGTGCGGGCATGGGGCGGGCGCCTGCTGGGCGTCCGCGGCGCCAACCGTGCCCTCATCCGGCTCGCACGGGATGTGCGGCCCGATCTGCTTCTGCTGGGCCATGCGGACACAATTCACGCTGACACCGTGGCTGCGTTGCGGCGCCGGATGCCGGCAATGCGGGTGCTCCAATGGAATGTCGATCCGCTGTTCGAGGCGGACAACGTAGAACGATTGCGGGACAAAATGCCGGTGGTCGATGCGACCCTCGTGTCGACTGCCGGCGAAGCGCTGGCCGCGCTGCGGCGGCCAGGGATGCGGCTTGGCTATTTTCCCAATCCGGTCGATTTTTCTGTCGAGGTCGGCGCGGCGCATGAGGTGGCGCGGCCGCCCTACGATCTTTTCTACGCGTGCGGTCATCCCAGGCGACCGGTCCGGCATGTCTGCGGCCAGGACTGGGACATGGAGGCGTTTGTCGTCGCTCTGCGAAGGCAGATCCCGGATCTGTCGCTGCATCTGGCGGGCTTGTGTGGCGCCCCGCATTTGAACGGTGCGCCGTATCAGGCTGCGCTTGGCGCGTGCGCGATGGGGTTGAACGCCAGCCGCCGCAATGACCTATTTCTCTATAGTTCGGACAGGCTGGCGCAGATGGTGGGATCCGGGCAGGTTGCCCTCGTCGATCGGGCGACCGGTTTCGAGACGCTGTTCTCGCCCGCCGAAATGGGTTTCTTCGCGGACCTCGACGAACTGGCCGGACTGGTGCGGGCGCTGCGCGCGGATGCACCCCAACGTCAGGCGATCGCAGCGGCCGGGCGTGCGCGCTATCATGCGCTGTTCAACGAGACCCGGGTCGCGCAGTACGTGATGGAGGTTGCGTTCGACGCGCATGACCCTGGGCGGTACGAGTGGCCGACACTGATCGACTGACGCGCCTCGATGGCGCCGTCCTTGCCTTTATCGGCGCATGTTTCCTGTTGCCGACCGCGCCCGCCTACGCGCTGGTGTTTTACGTCATGGTATTGCCGTGTGTCGCCTTTCGCCTGGTGGCGTCGCGCGCTGTGGTATCGCGCGATCTGGCACTCTGGCTTGGAGTGGCGCTCATTCTATGGTCAGCCCTGACGCTGTGCTGGGGCCGCGATGATGGCGGCCGCACAGCGTCGTTTGCGATTGCGACCGGATCGACCTTGGCGTTTTGGGTGGCACTGCATGCGTGCGCCGCCACGCCGTCACGGCGGGTGTGGTTGGCCAGGGTGCTGGTGATTGTCGGCACGATCAATGCATTGCTTGGCCTCGTGCGCACGGGACTGGCACCGCCCTACCAGCCGCCGGGCGATACGCGGCGGCTACATGGGTGGGGCATTTCCTATCATCCTGTATTGGGCGCCGCGGTGCTGTCGGTTTGCCTGCTGACAGCGCTGGATCAGGCGATGCGGGATTCCGGCCGCCGTAGATGGCATCTGGCGGCTTCATGCGTGATCGCGCTCGCGATTATTCTGACGAAGAGCCGTGGGCCCCAGTTGGCGGTGACCGCGGCGATCCTGCTGCTCGTTGTCCTTGGGCCGGTGCGCCGCTGGGCGCCGTTAGTATTGGCGCTCCCGCCCCTTGCCTGCGTTGCCGGCATCGTCCGGGCGGGTACAACGGGCCATATAGCGATCTGGCGCGCGACGTGGCGCGAAATACAAGCGCGCCCGGCGTTCGGCCACGGCCTTGCCGCCGATCTGCCGGCGTCGCTCGGCGGCGACAAACGCTTTCCCCACGATCTTTATCTATCGTTGCTCTTTTATAGCGGCGCGGTGGGGCTGCTGCTGTTCGGCGCGCTGGCCGCGGTTCTGGCTGCCCGGCTCCTGAAGGCGCGCGGTAAAGCGGACACGCCATGGATCGTGGCACTTTGCGTGAATGCGCTGGTCGCCGGGATCACCGACGACGGACAGATCACCAAGGGTCCCGGGCCACTGTGGCTGATTGTCTGGTTGCCGGCGGCGATGGCCGCGGCAGCACACCGCATCCAAGGCGGGCGCCGTTAGACTAGCCCGCACGCAACAGGCGGGGCCCTTCTTCGTGGAGCCACGCGACGGCCGCGATGCGGTGCGGGGACAGCATGTCGGTCAGGGCCCAGAACTCCGCGCCGTGGTTCATGTGACGCAAATGCGCAACTTCGTGCGCCACGACGTAATCCTGGACAAAGGCGGGTGCCATGATCAGGCGCCAGCAGAACATCAGCACGCCCTCCGGCGAGCAACTTCCCCAGCGCGTGTGTGTGTTTTTTACCGTCACCCGCCGGGCTGTCAGGCCGGCCACGCGGGCTTTGACCAGCGCTTGGGCGCCGAAGCGTCGCTTGGCTTCCTCGCGCAGGAAATCATGCACTCGGCGCGCCAGGAAGGTGGGGTCGCCCGACACGTTCAAGGCACTATCCTCGATCCAGGCACCACCGCGGGCACCCGGCATATGGCGGATCGGATGCAGCACGCCATCAATCATGACGCTGGCGCCGGGCTCGAACGGCGCCTTTTCCGGTAGCTCTGCCAGGCGCGCAGTCACCCAGGCTGCATTGTCGGTCAACAAAGCCATGCCGGCGGCACGGCCGGCGCGCATGGGAAGAATGACCACAACCTGGCCGCGGGTCGTATCGATGCGCAAGCTTACGCGTCTAGCCTTTGCACTGCGGCGCCAACAGACGGCCGAGGGACCGCCCGGAATGTCGAAAGGCTCCGGCTGCAATTGTTTCACCAGGACTCTATGCAGGAATGCCTGGAGTCGATGCAACTGTCGCGGTGTTGGGGCAGCTGGACGGGCTTGGCGGGGGCTCTGGACCCCCCGCCCTGGCTGTCACCTCAGCCGGGCGTGCCCGACTGCCAGGCGATCGCAGGTGGACCGCGGAACGCGAAGCGCAGCAAGTGGCGGGCGATGACGTCCTTTAATTGTGTCAATGCGTCGGCCGTGGCGGCAGAGGCCTTGAGCGCAAGCGTGTCACCGGCAGCTTGTAACGCGCAGGTGCCCACCGGGAACTCAATCCGGCCGCTGTTGCCGGTTTGCGATACGGTGAGCCGATGCTCGAAATGTTTGCAAAGTTGCACCAGGTAACGGCGCGGTGTGGTGGTCGTCACGGTGGCGGTAGATTCGAACATGGCGGGCATCCTTATGCTGCGCTTACAGGCAGCTAATCCGGGTTGCGGCTTCGTCCAGGGCGGCGGCGACACTGTCCGCCTCCAGCGCGCTCAGCGGGCGGGCCGCAAGGCGCAGGCGAAGCGCGAGTTTGACGTGCTCCATCGCGCGGACAATCGATGGTGGGGGGTTGTTCGATTGGGTGCTTGCGGCCTGATCCATGCGTGCGAAGGCGGCCTGCAAGGCAGCTTCGTGAACCGATAGATGTTCGCGTCCGGCATCCGTAATGCTGTGCAGCTTGCGGGCGCCCTCCGTCGGGGCGACGGCGACATGGCCCAGTTCCTCGAGCAACGTGAGCGTGGGGTAGACCACGCCCGGACTGGGGGAATAGGCGCCGCCCAGCCGGTCCTCGATCGCCTTAATCAGTTCGTAGCCGTGGCGCGGGCGTTCAGCGATCAGCGCCAGGATGACCAGGCGCAATTCGCCATGGTCGAACAGGCGGGACCTGCGGTGGCCGTGCCGATGCCGGCCACCCTGGGGGCGGTCTTCGCGCGCAAAGCCGTCGTGGATGTGCCGATGTCCATGACCGTGGCCGGGATGAAACATGAGGGCTTTTGACCTATCGCGATATATCATGTAATAGATATATCTAAATGCATCCCGCTTTCAAGGGGAGTGTGAGAGCGAGCTCGGGCAGACGCCCGTTTATTTGATATCTAGCCGGATCGAAACCGGGCAATGGTCGCTCAGCCGGTCGCGGTCGGCGTCATCGGTGGATCGAAAGACCAGGACGCGCAGGCTGCCCGGCTCCAACCAGGCGCGGGCCGCGCCGCCAAGAAAAATATGGTCGATGAAGGCGCCGCCCGACCAGCACGGGTCGCTGGCACCGGCGGTAACACGGGTCAGGGGGGCTACGGCCTGGAACGCTGCGGACATCGCCTCGGATTGGTCCATGTCGCGGTTAAAGTCGCCGGCGAGCGCGAATGGGATGCCCTCGGCGGCGCGGGCGGCGATCCAGGCGGCGACCGGCGGTATCTGGGCAGCGAGAAGCATGCAGGCGGGACTCTCGGGCGGCGCGAGCGGCGCGGTCTGGCAACCCGTTTTCAGGTGCGTGGCCAGGATGCGCAGCGTGGCGCCGCCGGGGAAGGTCAGCGTTGCGTCCAGACCGTGGCGCAGGCGGTGCTGTGCCGCGTCCGGTTCGACGTCAAGTGCTGCGAGGTCAGGGTTCTGGGTGACGCGGATCGGGTGGCGGACGGCGAGTCCCACCTGCTGCAGGACATCCTGACGAATCGCGATGAGACTGTAACGGGCGGGCGGGAACAGGGCAGCGGCCGAAGTGACGCCGTCGACTTCCTCGAACGCAATGATGTCGGCGCCGAGACGGTCGGCGTAGACACGCAGGGCGGCGATGTCGGCCGGCTGGCGGCGCGGTGCGTCGGGCGGCAGGGATGGATCCGGAATGGTACGGGTGGAGAACCAGTTCAGGTTCCAGGTGGCGAGTTTGATCGGGGCTGCTTGGGCTGGATGGGCGCTGATGGCAAAGTAGAGAAGGAAGGTCTTATTTTTTAATAAAAAGAAGCAAAAACTTTTGCTCCTGCGCTTTTGCCACCTAGCGTGCACTTGCTTGAGCTTGCGCGGCACCAAACAGACAAAAGTTTTTTGGTTCTTTTTTTCACAAAATAACATACTTTCTTCCCGTGGTCATAGCAGCACCGGCTGTGCCGGCGGCGGCGCCACTGTTATCGTTTCGGTGAGCTCGGCCACGCCGCTTGCCGTGAGAAATATTGCGATGTCGTTGTAGACCGCCGGCGCGCGGGTGGGGTCGGCGGGATCGCCGGTGGGGACGTAGATGATTGTTTCATAGCGCGCGCGGGTCAGCAGGACGCGGTAGGTGTTCAGGTGGTTGGCGATGGCCTCGGCTGTATGCACGGATTGCCAGCGCGTGCCGCGCAGCGCGCGCGGGCTCCAGGCTTGCCGGCCCGGCGTGCGGATCAGGTCCGCGTCCCAGCAGAGCAGGACGTAGTCGAGTTCGAGGCCCTGGCAGGAGAATTCGGTGGCGACCTGCTCGAGCGCGTCGCTGGCCCGGATATCGGCGGGATAGCGATCGAGGAACCAGTGGGCGACGGCGGCCGCATCCATATGCGGGAGTTCGACACCGAGGCAGGCGGCGCGCAGCCGTTTTGCGTCCGAACTGGCCAACATGCCGGCGCGGCGTTCGCCGCGCGCGCGGGTGCGCAGCACGCGACGGGCCTGGGCGAGGTCGCGGGTCAGTCCGAAGGGAAGCTTGTCGCAGCCGTCCGCGATGTTGCGGGCGGTGGCCGCGTCGCCGCGCAGCAGCGCGTCGACCCAGTCATTGGCGCGCAGGCTGTCGATATGGCGCACCGAAATATCCAAGCGGAGAAGCGGTTCGTGGCGCACGCATGGCAGTGCGCCAAGGTGCCAGCGCGGATCGGGCGCGGCGAGGATGTCGGGTGGTGCATGCACGCGCCAGGCGGGGTGGGCGGCGAGTGCGGCACCCCATTCGGCGAGTCCACCCTCGCCGTCGTGGATTTCCTGACCGCTGCCGACAAGGCAGATGACGGCGGCGAAATTGTCGTGGCGGCCGAGGATCTCGAGTAAATGGCCGGGTTCGCTGTCGGTGAGGCGGACCGGTTTGCCGATTGTCTTGCGCATGGCGTAGTCGCGCGACCAGCAGCGCTGCGCTTCGTCGATGATGGCGATATGTTCCGGCGGCGGGCGGCCTTGGAGGCGGACATATTCGTTGCGGAAATGTGGCAACGCCTGGATTTTTGTCTTGATCTTATGGGTGGCGTCGCGACGGCTGGCGCCCTGGGCGATGGCATCGCGGATCAGCGCTTCGCGCAGGACGTGAATCAGAGTGGGGTTGCCGGTCAGGAAAACGGTTTCAGGGTTTTCCTCGGCGAAGGCGATATTCAGGCCACACAAGGTTTTGCCGGCACCGGGGATGCCGGTGACGAACAGGATTATTTTACGACTGGCACGGCGAGCCTCTGCAATGGCGGCGCGGATGGTATCGGTGGTGTCGCGGAGATTCGTGGCCGCCGCACGGGATTGCGCGATTTCGGCGACGCCGTGGCGTGCGTAGGTCATGCGCGCGGCTTCGATGATGGTGGGCACTGGGCGGTAGGCGCCGGCGAGCCAGGTTTGTGGTGCGAGCGCAGTCTCGGGCGTGCCAATACTGTCGATCAGGTCGCCGACCAAAGTGGGCAGGCCGACCGGCGTGGTTTGATGCACGTCCACGACGGCGTGCCAAAATAACGGCGCCTGGTTGCGGCTAGGGTCAGCGGCTGGGCTGACCAGGATCGGCACGATCGGGTGGCGGCGGCTGGCGTCATGAAAGTCGCGCAGGTTCAGCGCGTAATCCTCGACCTGGCGGGCGGCGTTCAGGTCCAGGACGGAACGTTTGAACTCCAGGACCAGGATCGCACGATCGGTGAGCAGCACCGTGTCGATGCGCATGCCGAGGCGCAGCATCGGGTATTCCAGCAGAATCCACCACGCGGCGGCGCGAGGTTGCAGTGTGGTGAGCGCGGATTGCAGCGCCACGATGGCTTCGTGCCAGGCGGTGAGGTGTTCGGCGTGGTTGGTGCGGAAATGATGAATTTGCTGTCGCGCGCATGCGGCGACGATGGCGCTGGGATGTTCCGCCAGAAAAATTTCGGTCGGGCCGGACCAGAATGCTTGCACGCGATGATCGAAGCACGGGCGGGGGCAGAATACAACCTTGGGTAGTAGGCCGTCTGCCGCAGGATTTAGTAAGGAAGGTCTTATTTTTTGAAAAAAAGAAGCAAATATCTTTTGCTCCTTGGCATACGCGGTTCAATTCGAAATGTGCCGTGCAAGCCAATGAGCAAAAGTTTTTTGGTTCTTTTTTTTAAAAAATAACATACTTCCTTTTCCAGTCAGGCTAGTTGCCGCCGTGGATGCAGGCGCTGCAGTGACACCAATGTTAACACCGCGCCGGCGATCAGGGCGCCGCCGGTGACGGGCCGGTGGGCGAGCCAGGCGATTGCGATCGTGACCAGCGTGATCGGGATGGCCAGCGTCAGCGCGACCAGGAATGTGCCCGCGCCGACAAACGATTCAAGGAACGGCAGGACGGCAAATAATGTGGTGAGCGGGCTGGTCAGGCAAATCAGGCCGATCAGCAGCAGCACGAAACCGACACCGCGCAGGATCCAGGTGAGCGTGCCGGCGGCTTTTTGCGCGTCCTGAAACAGGGCGGAAGCGGGCACCACTCCCGGCTCGGCCAGCGCTATCGTGAAGCCGTTGCGCGTGCGGTACACGGTCAGCACACCGCCCGCCTCGGCCGCCGCGACCGAAATGGTTTGCGCGGGGATCGCTGTGAAGCGGACGCGCAGGTCGCCGATGGCGGGTTCGGCCGGGTTCTGGCCGCGGTAGAAAGCGCCATCGGACAGACGGTAGTCGGGCGGCGGCGCGGATTGCGGTTGCAGGCTGGTGAAGTTGCGGACCTGGGCGAGCAGCGACGGGTCGACTTGATAGGCGCCGAGCGTGATCGTGCCGCCATCGAACGTGCCGGACTGGATTGGCATGGGCGGGTTGCGGTGCGCGCCCGGCTGTTTGAACTGGGCGGACGCGATCGGCTGGGCCGACCATTGCGGCCGGTAGCTGTAGGTGGTTTCGATGGTTTTGGTGCCGCCGACCGATTGCTCGGTGTGGCTGGTCTTGTCCTGTTTCCATTGGAACATTTCGACCGTGCGGGATAGGCGCAGCAGGCCGGGGGCGGTGACGCCGAAGACCGGGTCCCGCGCCGCGGTGGCGGCCTGCATCATGCCGGTGGCGTGGACCAATTTGCCGTCGAGTTTTGGGTCCAACGTGGTGGGGCTGGCTTCGACGATGGTGCGGGCGCCGCCGGCGAGCGCCGTTGCTGCGCGCACGGCGCGGCCTTCATTCCAATAGAGCAGGCCGATGGCGACGGGCAGCAGCAGGAGGCCGAACAGCGCGGCAACGAGGCTGCCGCCGAGGCGCTGGCCGTAGCCTTCGGTGGTGATTTGCGTGAATTGGTCAGACATTGTTTGGACGTTCCCCGAATTATTGCCAAATAGCCACTAACTGTCGAGGCTGGTCAACCGAAACCGGGGCAGGGGGGCTTCCCCCCCGATCTGCGTCGCCGCGCTGGGTGGCGGGGGTTGGCGCCGGGCGTCCGGTTCCATCCAGTCGCGATGTGTCAGTGCGTATGAAAAATGGCGACAAGCCAATCTACGACTGGAACATGGGATTGATCGGTTGCCGTGCCGGTTTCCTGGCGTGCGGCCGTGGGGGCGGCCGGGGTGTCCAGCGGGTTCGCGAAGCCGGCTGCTTGCGGTGCTGCGGTCGCGGTGCTCTTGGACGCAAGCAAGGAGTCGCCGTGACCGTCGCCGGTGACCTTGATTGTGCCGGTGAGTGCCGAGGTGGTCGTCAGCGTGAGCGTGCCGCCGCCCGACAACGACACGATGATCGAGCTGGCGGAGAACTTTGCGCCGGTGGCCGTCGTGCCGATCAACTCGATTGTGTCGCCGACCGCGTAGCCGGCGATGTTTGCCGAGGAATAGCGGAGGCGACCGGCCAAGAATGGCGTCGGCGCCAGAGAGGGCGGCAGTTTGGCCGGCGCCTGCCCCAAAAAACTTTGCTCCTAGGCAGCGCCTTTGTCGTCCGAGCCGTGAACACCTAGCTGCTTCAGCTTGCGATGTAGCGCGCTGCGCTCCATGCCGACGAAACCGGCGGTGCGGCTGATGTTGTTGCCGAAACGCATGAGTTGAGCGTGCAGATATTGCGATTCGAACAGATCGCGGGCTTCGCGCAGTGGCAGCGCCATGACGTCGGCGGTGGGGTCGAAATTGAGCAGAGCCGGGGCGCCCTGGCCGATTTCGGGCGGCAGCATGTCGGCGCGGATCGGTTCGGCGGGGCCGGCCGGGGCCATGATCAGCAGCCAGTCGATCAAATTGCGCAACTGGCGCACGTTGCCAGGCCATTCATAAGCCTGCATTGCGGTCAGCGCGTCGGCTGAGAGTTCGCGGCCAGGCATGCCGCTGGTTTCGCGCGCGCGCTGCAAGAAGAACGCGGCCAGATCGGGCACGTCCTCGCGCCGCTCCTTCAGGCTCGGCAGCTTTAGTGGGACGACGGCGAGGCGGTAGAACAGATCCTCGCGGAAACGGCCACCGGCGATTTCGGCCTGCAGGTCGCGGTTCGTCGTCGATATGACACGCACATCGACCTTCACGCGCGAGCTGCCGCCGATGCGCTCGAATGTCTGGTCCTGCAGCGCGCGGACGATCTTGCCCTGCGTCTCCAGCGGCATGTCGCTGACTTCGTCGAGCAGCAGCGTGCCGGTGTGGGCGCGCTCCAGCACGCCGGCGCGGCGCGGGGCGGCGGCGGGGTCGTTACCGGCCTCGATGCCGAACAATTCCTCTTCGAAGCGCCCAGGGTTGAGCGTGGCGCAGTTCAGCACCACGAACGGGCCGTCGGCGCGGCGGGAGCGGGCGTGCAGCATGCGTGCCGCGACCTCCTTGCCGGAGCCGGCGGGGCCGGTGATCATGACGCGCGATCCGGTCGGCGCCACGCGCTCGATCTGGTTGCGCACCTGGTTGATGGCAGGCGACGTGCCGGTCAGCGTCGTTTCGGGGCCCGCGCGCAACCGTAATTCGGCGTTTTCGGCGCGTAGGCGTGCGGATTCGAGCGCGCGGCGGATGACCAGCAGCAGCCGGTCGGTCTGGAACGGCTTTTCGAGGAAGTCGTATGCGCCCTGCTGGATGGCGGTCACTGCCATTTCGATCGTGCCGTGGCCGGAGATCATCACCGCCGGGACCTGCGGTTCCTCGCGGTGCAGCGCCTTCAGAATGCCCAGACCGTCCAGGCGCGAGCCCTGCAGCCAGACGTCGAGCACCACCAGCGACGGCCGGCGCGCGCGGAAGGCGGCGATGGCGGCGTCGGAATCGGCAGCCTGGCGGGTGTCATAGCCTTCGTCGCGCAGCAGTCCGTCGATAAGGAGGCGAATGTCCGGCTCGTCATCGACAATCAGAATTTCATGCGCCATCGGCACCTTTCACGGCGGGAGCCGGCTGAGGGGTCAGCGGGAGGATCAGCGTGGCAATCGCGCCGCACAAGAACGCTGTAGCCGTGGCAGGGTTGCCGTCAGCGGGATACGAACTGTGTCCGGCGCGATCATCCAGTGTCACCGATCCGCCATGGTCCTCCATGATCTTCTTGACGATGGCAAGCCCTAGCCCGGTGCCTTTGGGTTTGTGCGTGATGTAGGGCTCGGTCAGGCGGTCGCGATCTTGTTGCGGCAGGCCCATCCCGTTGTCGCTGACGGTGATGCGGATGACCTCACCGTCATCATGGACGGCGATGGCGATAGCGCCTTGTGGCGCGGTGTCGGCGCGCATCGCGATCGAGTCGGCCGCGTTCTGCAGCAGGTTCGTCAGGGCCTGGCCGATCTGGCGGCGATCGCACGGGGCGGTGGGGCCGCGGTCCGGGATGTCGGTGGACCAGTCGATCTCCGGGTGGGCGGATTTTTGCAGGATCAGTGCCTCACGGGCGAGCCGGCCGATATCCTCCGGCCGCATGACCGGCAGCGGCATGCGCGCGAAGGCGGAAAATTCGTCGACCATGCGGCCGATATCGCCGACATGCCGGACGATGGTGTCGGCGCATTGGGCGAAGGTCTCGGGGTCGGAGGTGATTTCCTTGGTAAACCGGCGTTTCAAGCGCTCGGCCGACAATTGGATCGGGGTCAGCGGGTTCTTGATTTCGTGGGCGATGCGGCGAGCGACATCGCCCCACGCGGCTTTGCGCTGGGCGGCCTGCAGCGCTGTGATGTCGTCGAACGTGACGACGTAGCCGTCTGTGCGGCCGGCCGTCTGCTCGGCGCCGATGCGGACCAGGAAGGTGCGGCGGTCACGCGCGGCGCCGACTTGGATTTCACCGGTGTGCGGCCGGTCGGGCTCGGCCATCACCGCCGTCAGCATCGGGCCGAACTCGGGCACCGCGTCGGACAGGAAACGGCCGGCATCGCCGAAAATATCGCGTGCGAGAAAATCGGCGGCGGCGCGGTTCGGCAGCTCGATGCGGCCTTTGCCGTCCAGGCCGATCACGCCGGCCGAGACGCCAGATAATACGGACTCAGTGAAGCGGCGGCGCTCGTCGATCTGGCCGTAGGCGCGCATCAGCTCTGTCCGCTGGGCGGCGAGCTGGTCGGTCATCCGGTTGAACGCACGGGAAAGGCCCGCAAGTTCATCGACACCTTCCGATTCCGGCACGCGCACCGTCAGGTCGCCGCCGCGCACCCGCTCGGCCGCCTCGATCAGCCAGCCGACCGGGCGCACGATTTCAGTCGCGAGCACGAGGCCGATTAAAACGGCGAGCGACAGCACGAGCATTGCGACAAGGGCAAAAATCAGGGCGAAGGTAACCTGCAGCCCGCTGCGATTCTGATCGACGCGCTCATACTCGTCGACCGCCTCCTCGGTGCGGCGCATGTGGTCGACGATGTGGGGATCAATTTCGCGCTCGATCAGCAGCATCAGCGCTGGCGTCCGATTGAGCACCACGAGCGCACGAACTTCGGTATGGGCGTTGTTCGGAATGACCGGGATTTCGCCGCGGCCGGCCGCCGCCAGGGCGGCGGCCGGGATGTCCGGTGGGGCAATGCCGGCCATCAGGCCCGCCGATGCGACCACGGCGCCGGTGTTAGCATCGTAGATAACTGCCTCGTCGAGGTTGCGCACGTCGGTCTGGATGCGCAGGAACTGCTCGAATTCATCTGGGGACGGCGCCAGGATGCGGCCGGCACCTTCAAGATCGGCCTTCATGTCCGTGGCGTCGGTCTTCAGCTCGTCTTCCTGCGCGGTCCGGTAGCCTTGGCTCGCTTGCAATCCTTCCTGCAAGGCGGTGCGGACACGGTCGTTGAACCAGGTTTGAATGCCCTCGGCGAAGAAGGCGGTGGCGAAGACGCCTACGATGATGGTGGGCGTGACCGCGACGAAGCCAAACAGGAGAACGAGGCGGACCTGAAGGCGCGCCCCGGCAAAACCTTGGCGGCGCGCAATCCAGACACGCGTAAGACGACCGGCAAGCGAGGCGCCCAGCAGCAGAAACACTGACAAATTAGAAACGACCAGCGCCGTGACCAAATTGGGCCGCAGCGATATTGGGGTGCCCCCGGACAGCATGACGAAGCTGCCGATTGCTACAGCACCTGCGGCCGCCGCGAGGATCAGAGTGACGTAGCGGCCGAGCAGAATGTCGGCCATGCGGCGCAGGCGCGTCGGGCGAGGGAGGGAGGCAGCTAGGGAGGTGCTCACGTGGTGAACCTAGCAGATATTGGCAGCTGGACCCGGTCCATAAGCGAGGCGGCGCTCCACTGCAAAACCCGCGACGGCCAAAGTGATCGCTCGCCTATGTGTGCAGCAAGAACGACAGAAGAGGAACTTATTTGTGAAAAAAAGAATCAAAAAACCTTTGCTCCTTCACTGTTCCGACCAGACGTATACATGCGCGAGCTTGCACAGAGCCAAACAAGTAAAAATTCTTTGTTTCTTTTCTAAAGAGATAAGACCTTTCTTGCCTTACCCCACGCCACGCACGACGGGTATTTCCAAGTCACGAATCTTCTTACGCAACGTGTTGCGATTCAGGCCCAAAATAGCGGCCGCTTTGATTTGATTTCCGCGCGTCGCGGACAAAGTCATGCGAATCAGCGGACGTTCAACTTCGGCCAGCACTTGATCATAGATATCGCGCGTTGGCATGCCGTCGGCGCTTCCTGCGAGAAGGCGGCGTAAATGGCGCTCGACCGCGGCCGCGAGCGTCTCGGTGCCGGGGGCGACCGCGTCCGAAGCAGCGGCTGGGCCCGGGTCCGATAGTTCCGTCGTGACAACCTCGGCGCCGATCACTTCCTGCGGTGTCAACGCGGCCAGGCGGCGCATGACGTTTTCCAATTCGCGCACGTTGCCGGGCCAGCGGTAAACGCGCAGCGCGTCAATCGCGCCTTGGTCGAGCGTTTTGTAGGGCAGCCCGGTTTCTCGCGCGCGATCGAGAAAATGTCGTGCGAGAGGACCGATGTCCTCGGTACGCTCACGTAATGGAGGCAGCCGGATCGGAACCACGTTCAGGCGGTAGAACAGATCCTCACGGAAGGTGCCGGTAAGGATGGACTGGCGCAGGTCACGATGCGTGGCTGCGACGATGCGGACATTGGCGCGGATCGGTGCGCGGCCACCGACCGAAGTGAATTCACCCTCTTGCAGCACCCGCAGCAGACGGGTCTGCGCCTCGGGCGGCATGTCGCCAATTTCGTCCAGAAACAAGGTGCCGGCCGCGGCTTGCTCGAAGCGGCCGACACCGCGGCTTAGCGCCCCGGTGAATGCGCCGCGCTCATGACCGAACAATTCACTTTCGATCAATTCGCGCGGGATGGCCGCCATGTTGATGGCAACGAACGGACCGTTGCGGCGGCGGCCGTAATCATGCAGAGCTCGCGCCACGAGTTCCTTGCCGGTACCGCTCTCGCCGGTGACCATGACGGTGAGATCCGTCGTCGTCAGCCGCGCGATCGTGCGGTAGATTTCCTGCATCGCGTGGCTGCGGCCGATCAGCGGCAGTTTTTCCTCACCGTCGCGCGGCTCTGCGCCGGGATCGACGATTGGTGCCGGCACGGCCAGCGCGCGATCCACGACTGCCAGCAGTTCCTTCAGGTCGAAGGGTTTGGGCAGATATTCGAACGCACCGCGCTGGGTGGCTTTCACCGCGGTGATCAGGGTGCTCTGTGCGCTCATCACCACAACGCGCAGACCCGGTCGGATGCGTAGAATTCGCGGCAGCAGATCGAGCCCGTTATCGTCGGGCATCATTACGTCGGTGATGACCAGATCGCCCTCGCCATCCTCGACCCAACGCCAAAGCGTCTGCGCGTGGCCAGTCGCGCGGACCTGGTAGCCGTTTCGGCCAAGCGCCTGCGTGAGGACGGTGCGGATCGACCGGTCGTCGTCCGCCACCAAAACCGTCGGTGGAGTAGACATCAGAAGCTGGCCGCGGATGACTCGTGTCTGCCCACCGGAATGACGGGATCTTCGGGGAAAAGCGGCAGAAAAATGCGGAATTCGGTACGGCCTGGTCTGCTGTCCACTTCGATCAAGCCCCCATGGTCACCCACAATCTTGGCAACCAGTGCAAGGCCCAGGCCAGAGCCGCCCGATTTTGTGGTCACAAATGGCTCAAACACATTCTGCTGCACGTCATGCGGGATACCCGGCCCGCTGTCGCGGACAGTGACGATCAGAGGCAAGTTGACCTGGACGGTGGCGCCGGGTGCCGCAAGGCGAACACCGGGCTGGTATCCGGTCGTTAGGACGATTTCGCCTTCGCCGGTCGCATTTGTGATCGCCTCGGCGGCATTCTTGACGAGATTCAGGAACACCTGGACCAACTGGTCGCGATTGCCCCAGACCGGCGGCAGCGACGGATCATAGCGTTCGGTAACCCGCAGATGGGCTGCGAAACCAGATTGCGCCAGACGGCGGACATGCTCGAGCACGCGGTGGATGTTCACGCCGGTGCGGTCGATCGGCTTTTCCCCAAACATCTCCATCCGGTCCACCAGGGCACGGATGCGGTCGGCCTCGTCGCGGATCAGCACCGCCAATTCGCGGTCGCTGTCGGCCACGGAGTTTTCCAGCAATTGTGCCGCGCCGCGGATGCCCGAGAGCGGGTTCTTGACTTCGTGTGCCAGAATCGCGGCCATCCCGGCGACCGAGCGAGCTGCGTTGCGGAAACGCAACTGGCGCCCCAGCGCACGGGTCGCTGACCAATCGGAAATGACCAGCATAACCGCGCCCGGTTCTTCGGCCACCGGCGTCGCCTGCACCGCAACGCCGCGATGGTTGAAGCGTGGGCCTTCGAAATCGACGTCGCGCTCGGATACGAGGATGTCGTGGCTGCGTGCCTTGGCGATCATCACAAATATCTGGTGGTCGTGAGCGATCAGGTCGGCTAGGCCATGCTGGCGGAGCTGGCCGAACGAGCAGCCAAAAAATTGCTCTGCGGCCTGGTTGGCGGCACGGAAGCGATTTTCCACGTTGAGCAACACACACGCCATCGGTAGCGCGGCGAAAAGAATGCTAGGATCGGGCGTCGGCAAGTCTGCGGCAGGTGTGACGCGGGCGAGCGCGGGGCGGGCGCTCATGCTGCCATAACCGTGGGCGCGCATTCATTGGCTGGGATGGTTCCGGCCTCCACCAGGGGGTCATAGAACCGGTGGATGCGCGTGATGACGGCGTTCGGATCGGCCAGCCGCATGATTTCGGCACGGAATTCGGCAGAACCCGGCAGCCCGCGCGAGTACCATGCGACATGCTTACGGGCGAGCCGCAGTCCGGCGTCGCGACCGAAATGCGTCAGCATGTCGTCATAATGCGTCAGCAGCAGGTGCTTTACCGCATACAGGTCCGGCTCCGGCAGGCGCTCTCCGGTGATTAAGAAATGGGCAATGTGCGCGGTCAGCCAAGGACGGCCGTAGCAGGCACGGCCGACCATAACCCCGTCGGCGCCCGATTGAAGCAGCGCCGTTGCCGCGTCTTCTTGTGTCAGAATGTCGCCATTGACGATGACCGGGATCGTCACGGCGTGCTTTACTTGGCGCACGAACGCCCAGTCCGCGGTCCCGGTATAGAATTGCTGACGCGTGCGACCGTGGATCGCGACCATGCGTATACCGCTCTGCTCGGCGATCTGGGCCAGGCGAGGTGCGTTCAGCGACGCGTTGTCCCAACCCATGCGCATTTTCAGCGTGACCGGCACGCTGACCGCGGAAGCGGTTGCTGCAAGAAGACGGGCCGCGGCCACTTCATCGCGCATCAACGCGCTGCCGGCCTGCTGGCCGACGGCAACTTTCTTGACCGGACATCCGAAGTTTATGTCAATAACTTCGGCGCCGCGGTCGGCACAGAGCCGCGCCGCCTCGGCCATTGCCACCGGATCACAGCCAGCCAGTTGGATGGCGCGCGGACCGGTGCCCTCGTCCAGTGTCGCCATCCGCCGCGTCGTCTGGTTTTCGCGTAGCATGGCCCAGCTCGCGATCATTTCCGAGACGACCATGCCGGCGCCGAGGCGCTTGGCCATACGCCGAAACGGCAAATCGGTCACACCTGACATCGGCGCGAGGATAACCGGCACCGGGAGCGTAACGCCGTGACCCAGCGAGATTGGTCTGATGGAGGGTGTATGCGCCGTATTGCTGCCCATGATTTGGGCATCCTACGCAGAGGTGATGCATGCTGCAATGCACCAGCCAGGCACCGCAGGGTATTGATGACAAGATTCTTCGCGCATTGACGCCACGGCCAGGTGGAAGGCAGAGGGTATTGCATGCGCATCGCAGCTCTGTTGGTCGCCGCCGGCTCCGGGACCCGGGTCGGCGGGGCCATTCCGAAGCAATATTTGCCCGTCTGCGGCAAGCCGGTTGTACGATGGGCCGCTGAAGCGCTGGCGCCGCATGCCGCATTGATCCAGCCCGTGGGCGATGCTGAACCGCTCAACGCAGCGTTGGCCGGTTTAGCGCATCTGCCTTGCGTGGCAGGCGGCGCCACGCGACAAGAGAGTGTTTATGCCGGCCTTGCGGCGCTCGAAATCTTTTCGCCGGATATCGTCCTGATACACGATGCCGCGCGGCCGCATATACCGGCTGGTTTGGTGCCGGCGCTGCTCGCGGCAGTGTCGGCACATGCCGGCGCAGTCCCTGGCGTGCCGGTAGCGGACACGCTCAAGCGCGCCCAGGCTGGCCTTGTCACCACGACGGTGCCGCGTGCCGGATTGTACCGCGCGCAGACGCCCCAGGCCTTTGCTTTCGATACGATCCTCGGGTTGCACCGACAGGGTCCGCACCCGGACGCTACGGATGATGCCTGGCTGTTGGAGCGCGCCGGTTTGCCGGTGGCCCTGGTCGCTGGCGACGAGGCAAATATCAAACTGACATTTCCCGAGGATTTCGCACGCGTGGAACGAAGTCTTGTAACGCTGTCGCCGCGCGTGGGCACGGGTTTTGACGTTCACGTTCTCAAGGCCGGCCGGCGGCTGATGCTGTGCGGCGTCGAGGTGCCGCATGATATGGGATTGGATGGTCATTCCGATGCCGATGTCGGTATCCATGCGCTGTGTGACGCAATTTATGGCGCGTTGGCGGAGGGCGATATCGGGCGCCATTTTCCGCCGAGCGAAGATACCTGGAAGGACGCGGACAGCGCCAGGTTCCTGCGCCATGCGGCGGGCCGGATTGCCGCGCGCGGCGGCCGGCTGGCGAATGCCGATGTGACGCTGATTTGCGAGCAGCCGAAGATCACGCCACATGCGCCGGCCATGATGGCGCGGCTGGCGGCGCTGATGGGCGTTGCGACGGAACGGATTTCGGTCAAGGCGACGACCAGCGAGCGGTTGGGGTTTACCGGGCGTGGCGAGGGGATTGCCGCGCAGGCGGCTGTGTGCGTTCTTCTGCCGTGAATGGGAAAGGTATGCGCGCGCGCTCTGCCGGCTTGCCGCGTATCTTGCCGCGGCGGTCCCCTCACCGCCAGTCGCTCACATGTAAGAATTTAACCACGCGGCACAAAGCACACGAAGCATCTCACGAAGTAGCAGCCGCGTTTTTCGACTTGGACTTTGACCTACGCAGGCGGCAAGAGAGCTTTAACCACAAAGAACACGGAGATCACGAAGCAGAAACCACGACGAAGAATTTGCTTATTTGACCTGCGACTTTTTCTTTGCCTATTCTTTTGTGGTATCTTGGTCTCCGTGTTTAAATCTTTCTTGCGCTGGGGCGCAGGTCAACCTTGGGCGCCATTGTCATAAGTCTTCTCTGCCCCGTCTGTTGCGCTGATACATGAGCAATTATAATTATTTAATGACAGCCACGCGCAGAGAATTGGTGGTTCCTGGCTGACCGAACGGAATGCCGCCGGCGACCACAATGATCTCGCCCGGTCGGGCAAACTGCTCTTCACGCGCTAACCTCGTTGCGCGCAGAACCGCTTCGCTCATTCCGTGCGCGTGGTCCGTGACAATGGCATGGATACCCCATGCGACCGCGAGGCGGCGTGCCACCGCAGTGTCAGTTACGAGCGCCATAATCGGGGGCACCGGGCGGTCGCGCGCCATACGCAGTGCCGTGCTCCCGCTCGTTGTAAACGCGGCAACCGTCTTTGCCCCCACCGTTCGTGCGACCTGGCATGCGGCGGCCGCAATGGCACCCGATACCGATGGTTCGGCTGGTGGACGGCCAGCATCGGTCAGCCGACGCCAATCCGCATCCTGTTCCATGCGCGTCACGATCCGGTCCATCATGTCGACGGCTTCAACCGGGTACTGGCCTGCCGCTGTTTCCGCCGACAGCATTACCGCATCGGCCCCGTCAAACACTGCGCCGGCAACATCGCTGGCTTCGGCACGCGTCGGCGCGGGCGCAGTGATCATGCTTTCCAGCATCTGCGTGGCAACAATAACGGGCTTACCGCGGGCGCGCATGGCGCGGACAATTCTCTTTTGCGCCAGCGGAACCTCCTCCGGCGGCATTTCAACGCCAAGATCGCCGCGGGCAACCATGGCAGCATCCGCGAGGTCGAGCACCGCGTCGAGTCGGTCGAGCGCCTGAGGCTTTTCAATCTTGGCAACAATCCAGGCGCGCCCGCCCGCGATCTCCTGGGCCTCCGCGACATCCTCCGCGCGCTGAACAAAACTCAAACCAACGAGATCGACACCATGCGCCAACGCAAAATTCAGGTCCACACGGTCCTTGTCTGTCAGGGCGGGAATATCGAGCACGACATCTGGCACATTAACGCCCTTGCGATCGGATAACGCCCCGCCGGTCAGCACCTCACAGAGCAGATGGTCACCGCTTCTGTGTCCAACGCGCAAGCGCAGCTTGCCGTCATCCAGGAGCAATGTCGTGCCTTGCCCCGCTGCCAGGAATATCTCGGGATGCGGCAATTGCACGCGCCGCGCATTGCCGGGCGACGGATCCAGATCGAGGGTAAATTGCTGGCCCGCCGCAAGATGCACCCGGCCGCCGGCGAAACGACCGATCCGCAGCTTGGGTCCCTGTATATCGGCAAGCAATCCGATCGGGCGGCCGGAGCGGTTCTCTAGCGCCCGCACTGCCGCAATACGCGTCGCATGATCCTCGTGGCTGCCATGCGAAAAATTCAACCTGAACACGTCTGCACCCGCGCGGAACAATCTCTCGATCATTTCCGGACTCGAACTGGACGGGCCAAGCGTGGCAATGATTTTGGTGCGGCGATAGCGGCGTAACCGGTGTTCGGGCGGCATTTATTTTCCTCGACGAGCTTCAAACGATCAGAACCGCACGAAAATCATTTACATTGGTCAGCGTTGGTCCGGGCTTCACCAGGGCATCAACAGCGGCAAAAAAACTGTAGCTATCATGTCGATCCAGGCTCGAACGCCCGCTTAGTCCCATCGCCGCCGCCTGCGCCAGCATACCGGGCGAGATGACAGCGCCGGCGGCTTCCGACATGCCATCGATACCATCCGTGTCAGCGGCGAGTGCCCAGATACCTGGCGCGCCGTCAAGTTGGAGTGCCATTGCGAGCAAACACTCCATGTTGCGGCCGCCCTGCCCGGCCGGCGCCGACCCCATTGTCACGATCGTTTCCCCCCCGGACAGCAATACACACGGGGGCCGTACGGGAACACCGTGCCGGCGGCAACTCATCGCGATACCGGCCAGCACCCGTCCCACCTCGCGCGCCTCGCCCTCAATGGCATCGCCGAGGATCAAGGGCGAATATCCCGCCGCAAGCGCCACGTTTGCCGCCGCTTGCAACGCCATAAGGGGTGTCGCCACCAAACGGTAGTCGCCAACCGGATTCGAGTCAGGGTCGCCCTGCGCGGATTTCGCCAACGCGATTTCCACTTCGGTCGGCACGTCAATCCGGTAGCGCAGCAGCAGCTCGCGCACGACATTAGCCGGCGTAGGGCCGGGCACCGTCGGCCCGCTCGCGATCATGGCCGGATCATCGCCCGGCACGTCGCTGATCGCCAACGTCGTCATGCGTGCCGGGGACGCGGCCGATGCCAATCGGCCGCCTTTGATAGCCGAAAGTCCGCGGCGAACAACGTTTATGTCCGTGATGCCAGCGCCGCTATGCAATAGTGCGCGAGTGAGGGACTGCTTGGCGGCCAACGTCACGCCATCTACCGGGAGCGCCATCACCGCTGATCCGCCGCCGGACATGAGTGCCAGCACCAGATCGTCCGGCCCCAAGCCACGCACGGCTGTTAAAATGCGACGCGCGGCGATTTCGCTCGCGGCGTCCGGCACGGGATGGCCTGCTTCCAGCACCGCGATCCGGCCGGCTGGAACAGTGTGACCATAGCGTGTGACGACCACGCCCGATAGCGCGACGTCCGGCCAACTTCGATCCACGACCTGCGCCATCAAAGCGGCAGACTTCCCTGCACCCACGACCACGCACCGGCCCACGGGCTTTTCCGGCAGCGCCGACGGCAATACATGGCTTGGATTGGCCGCCTGCACGGCCGCTTCGAACAGGCGGCGCAGGACGTCCAATTCCATTTCATACTCCAGCCAGGGTCGCCGGATTATGGCGAAAGGCACCGGTCGATGCCATGTCCTGCGTGGCAACGCGCCGCAGCCGAAATGTCCACACCGGACATGGACGACCATGGCGCGCAAATTGTCGGACATGGCGCGGGGGGCCTGGCAGCCGACTTAAGTAAGCGTCGGCTCGCCGGCTGCGTCTGTCGCCCAGCTAGAGCCCGGTGTGATTGACCCCGGAAGCGGGGCGGGCTATCCGCGCCGCCCACCACCGCGCAAGGACTACCGCGCTATGCCAGCTGATGCCGCCGCCAAAAATCGCCCGGATGAGCCTAAAAGCGGCGGCATTGCCGCCGATCGGCTACGCAGCATCATCGAGCGTATCGAACGACTGGAGGAGGAGCGCAAGGCGCTCGGCAACGACATCAAAGATATTTATGGCGAGGCCAAGTCGGCCGGCTTCGACGTGAAGGTTATCCGGCAGATCATTCGTATTCGCAAGCAGGAGCCGGCGGAGGTCGAAGAGCAGGAGACACTTCTTGATGTCTACCGCCGGGCGCTCGGCATGTGAAATGGTATCGCGTGGCCGTGAAGCGGATTGACCGCCGGTTGGACAACTGGCCGGTCTATGAATGTGTGCCCCGCCGGCCTGATGGGTTTTCCCGTAATTTCACAACTTCGCCTGCTGTTTTGTATCCATTATCATAAGCCGGGAGTTTGATGCGTCACAGTATTGGTCCGGCCTATACTGTGCATGTGTTAAGTGGAGCCCGCGCTGACATGCGGCATCGCACCAACGATCCGACGGCACATCGGCCCGCAGTCCCCGCACGGAGCATTTTATAGACGGAATTGGCGCTGGTTGCCTACCTGGGGTTGCCAAAGCTGTTGTTGCGCGTATGTCGTGTATTGCTGCCAACTGCTACAATCCCGGAATATTGCGAGCCATCGCTACGCTGTATGCGATTATATCGTTCCATACCCTATCCTCGCATAACGTGGAAAGTGAACGAGGCACACCAGGAAGTTGCTGGGGTGCCATAGACCTCCCGTAAGTGATGTCGTCACGAAACTAGACCAGCAATCGGGCTGAGCAGGACATACCACCGTGCGAATAATTTTTTGTAGCATCTAAGCAGTTTTCGCGTGCATGGTGCAAAATAGCATGGTAACGCTATCGTGATTACGATCGCCGATCTTAGCACAGTGAGATTTGCAACATGGCAGTAACGTTGACCGGAGCATTCGGGTCCGCACAATATTCACTGATCTATGACCTTACGGATACGGCTTATCTTCAAGCTCAAACCCTCATCACGTCGCTAGACGGCCAATATAATAACGCCGTTATCTACACGCCCGACGAAGATACCCCACATAAGGGAGCTCTTATTATTGGCAGCGCTGTGGCCAACAATGTCATCAACGCAGCAGGTTTTGGTGCTGTCATTGCCGAGAACGATAGCTCGAGCACCACTATTCATGGTGGCACTGCCGGCGGCGACCAGGTGGTCCTCGCAAGTAACGGAGGACTCACCTTTCGCTACACGGCGAATGGCGCCGGAAACGTAACGGTAGATGCCGGCGGTGGTGCTAACCTCATCAACGTCCAGGCTGATGCGGGCACGGCCGCAGTCTATACCGGCGACGGTAACGACACGATATACGCGGCGCAGGGGAGCAGCACCATTTGGGCGGGCTCCGGCAACAATCTTGTACGTCTCGGTGCTGGTGCGGATCTTGATTACGTGACCGGCAATGATAGGGTTTATCTCGGCAATGGACAGGCGACCGTCAGCGTCAGTGGTTCCGGCAGCGCGGACGTGTTCGGCGCAACGTCCATCAGCGGCAGTGGCTATAGCCTGGTTTTCGTCGGTGGTGCCGACGCGAGCACTGTTCACGCGGGCGCCGGCAGTTACTCCATCACCGGGGGCGTCGGCGGCGGCATGTTCTCCGGCGGCAGCGCAGGAAACAACTACATAGCGGCCGGCACCGGCAATGCGACAATCAGCGGTGGCGGCAGCGGTGACACGCTGATCGCCGGCGCTGGGACTGATCTTCTGAAGGCGGGTATCGGCAACGAGACCCTGATCGGCGGCAGCGGCGATACGACGTTCAAGGTCGTAACCGGTGCCGCGGACGGCGCAGGTACTGTCATTACCATACAGGACTTTAATCCCAACAATGACGTCATCGAGGTTGGCGGGGGCTATCTTGAAGCGGATACAATACTAAAACATTACACGGTCGTGAATGGCAGCGACACTTTCACCTTGCAGGACGGCACCCAGGTCGTGCTCCAGGGCTACGCTGGCCATCTGACGCAACTGGATCTGACCGGCAAGAGTTGATCCCGTGCTGCCAACCGATACGCGGTCTGGCAGGAAGATAGAAAAACGGGCGCGCCCGCCGCGCCCGCGTTGAGCCGCTTCGACCCGGTACAGCATAGGCAGCCGCGGCCGCGCGTCGGCGAACCTTGCCGGGAAAATAAACGCCTTAATATACATGTTCCTTGAGAACACGCCTTGCCCTGGCGCGTACGGCTGCCATCATGCCGTCCGATGTCCGAAGTCCGCACCAAACCACCGCCCGCCATGGCAACCGGAGTTTCTGACGCCGGGGACGTCCGACTGGATGTTACCGCGCAGCTGATCACGCTGGCACAGGGCATTTTTTTGGTCGAACTTGAGGCAGACGACACCGCCGTCACCGAAATGGGCATGGTGCTGCCGGCAGCCCGCCTGGATCCGCTGCCATCGCCTGGCAATGCGCGCGCGCATTTCAGCACGCTCGCTGACACGTCATTGGTATTGCCGGGCACCCATCCATCGTTCCTGCGGGTTACCGGTGGTACAATCGCGGTCTTACTTACCATTTATAAGCTGAACGGCGCACCTCCCCCACGCCTGCGCGTGACGGCCTTGCAACCGGGTGCGATCGTCACGTCGCGTTCGTCCGGCCCGGCGCCCAAGCCCGACGCGGCACTCCCATCCCTGCCACTCATCGTGACGGTGCATGTCTCCGGCCATGGCGATCTGACGGCAAGCGGTGGCATGTGGGCCGCGTCGCCGGATGCGGCAGCACCCATCGAGGGCATTTCCATCGAAGCAGGGGCACCGCTCGAGCCCGATTCGCTCGAGTATCAGGCTATCATGGGGCAGGATTGGGTGTCGCCGTGGATGCGTGGTGGAGAGTTCTGCGGCAGCCGCCAGTTGGCGCTGGCACTCTTGGGCGTGCGTGTACGCTTGCGTGGCGCGGCCGCGGAAACCCACCGGTGTCAGATCTGGGGCCATTTCGACGGCACCGAAGTCGGTCCGTTCGAGTCAGGAGACTCCTGCGAACTCAATGGCGCGCCGTTGCAGGGACTGCGCATAACCGTATTGGAACGGCCAACCGCCAAGGCTAAGCGGCGATAGGGCTGGCAATAGGACTCTGGGCGTGCCTGTGATAACGGCGCCAGACCGGGGCAATCGACCGCTTCTCCAGCCTTTGGTCATTGGTGCATATTTATGTTATTCAGCCCCTGGATAGGCTCTGTTACTTTGATGGAAATCCGGCATGAGCCTCGTTCGTAAACGCGTTCTGGTCACCGGGGGCGCTGGTTTTCTTGGCTCCCACTTATGTGAACGACTGCTGGCTGACGGGCATGATGTATTATGTGTCGACAATTACTTTACCGGCCGAAAGGATAATATCGCCCATTTGCACGGCCACCCGCATTTTGAAATGCTGCGGCATGACGTTACTTTTCCGCTCTATGTCGAAATAGACGAGATCTACAACTTGGCCTGTCCAGCGTCACCAATCCATTATCAGTTCGATCCCGTACAGACAACCAAGACATCGGTCGTGGGCGCCATCAACATGCTCGGCCTGGCCAAACGCCTAAAGGCCAAGATATTGCAAGCGAGCACAAGCGAGGTCTATGGCGATCCAACCGTGCACCCACAGACCGAGGACTACCGCGGCAACGTAAACCCGTTAGGCCCACGTGCATGTTACGATGAGGGCAAGCGCGCGGCTGAAACGCTGTTCTTCGATTATCACCGGCAGCATCGTGTCCGCATCAAAGTCGTCCGTATCTTCAATACCTATGGACCTCGCATGCACCCTGATGACGGCCGCGTTGTGTCAAACTTTATCGTACAGGCCCTCCGCGGCGCGCCGATAACCCTGTATGGCGACGGCAGTCAGACCCGCGCCTTTTGCTTTGTATCAGATCTGATTGAGGGCTTCATGCGCCTCATGAACACAGCAGATGAGGTCACGGGGCCGGTCAACATCGGCAACCCACACGAAATACCGGTGCGCGAACTTGCGGAACGCATTATTCACCTGACCGGCTCCGCCTCAACGATCGAATATCGCCCCTTGCCGCAGGACGATCCAACGCAGCGCTGTCCTGACATAACGCTCGCGCGCAGCCTGCTCCGCTGGGAGCCCAGCGTCGCGCTTGACGATGGCCTGCGGCGTACGATCGATTACTTTGCTGATCTCCTGGCCAGTGATGGGGCTGATACCCCCCGGCACGCGTAAGAAGAAGTGTTATTCTTTGAAAAAAAGAACACAAAACTTTTGCTCCTGCGCTGTGCTGGCCTCAGTCTTCATCGACGTCACCTTGCGCGGAACCAAACAGACAAAAGTTTTAGGCTCTTTTTTTCAATAAAGAATACCTCTTTCTGTTCACCAGGTTGCCCTGTGTAATCACGCGCGTCTAATCGCCGCCCGACAGGCCCCGAATCCGATCGAAACCGCGCCCGGTTTCGTAGCGCGCGCCTGAAAGGTAATTTCATCCCCGTCTTCAAGAAATCTGCGGACCTCGCCATTCGGTAGGGTGATCGCAACACGCCCACCCTGCGTGATTTCAAGCATGCTGCCGCAGCCAGTGGGCGTGGGTGCCGACAACGTGCCGGAACCGAACAGGTCGCCCGGCCGCAAGTCACATCCATTGCTGCTATGATGCGCGACCATCTGAGCGACCGTCCAGTATGCATGTAGAACATTACTGTGCGAAACGTCATGGGGTGCCAGGCCGGCCGCCCGCATGGCTGGGGTCAGTATCGAGACCGCCAGCGTGACGTCGAAGGCCCCGTGCTGCTGATCGGTCTCGTCCCATAGATACGGCAAGGGCTCCGGGTCGCCGTGCGGTCGCTTCGGTTGGGCAACACGAAATGGTGCCAATGCCTCCGGGGTAACGATCCAGGGGGAGATGGTCGTCGCGAAATTTTTTGCCAAAAATGGACCGAGCGGCTGGTATTCCCATGCCTGAATATCCCGTGCCGACCAGTCATTCAACAAGCAGAAGCCGGCGATGTGATCAGCAGCTTTATCAATGGGAATCGGCACGCCTGGTGGGTTGCCAGGCCCGATCCAAATCCCGAATTCGAGTTCGAAATCAAGATTGCGGCACGACCCGAAGTCGGGCGCCGTTTGATCGCCCGGCCGCCGCTGACCGTGTGGGCGGTGGATCGGAACGCCCGACGGACGGACGCTGGAGGCGCGGCCATGATAGGCGATGGGCACATATTTGTAGTTGGGCATGAGCGGCGCATCCGGGCGGAACAAAGTGCCGACGGCCACAGCATGGTGAATGCCGGCATAGAAGTCCGTATAGTCGCCAATCGCGGCAGGGACGTGCAACGTGCAGTCTGCGGTCGCGTGCAAAAGCCGCGTGGCGTGCGCCTCGGCCCCGCTGCCGCGGGCAAGAATATGCGAGAGCGACCGGCGAAGCGCCTGGCGCACACCGGCGCCCTGCGCCAGCATTGCATTGAGCGTATCACCGAACGGATAATGCGGCAGCCATCCTGCCGTCACGCATGCTTCAAGATCCAGCACATGGTCGCCAATGGCGGCGCCGACACGTCGTGTACCGCCCGTGGTTGAGAAAACGCCCAGCGGCAGGTTCTGGATCGGAAAATCAGCATGACCATTCGCATCGCAAACCCAGCTCTGCAGCGACGGGTCGTGAGTCGCATCAAGTCGGTTCATCTGCGACGATATTCGTAAAAGCTGCTGCCATTGTTGCTCTACCGCGCCTCCGGGTTGAACGCACGCTCCAGGTCTTGCCAGCACGCCACATAGTTCTGTTGCAATTCTGCAATTCCGGCTGCCCAGGTGGTTACCTGTTGCGGCAGGAATGTCTCGAACATGAATGCCATCGTTCCCGCAAGCTTACGGGGTTCCAACGCACCGGCGCTGGCGTGCTTGAAGGAGTCTGAATCCGGCCCGTGTGGCAGCATACTATTGTGCAACGAGAAGCCACCCGGGAGAAAACCCGCCGCCTTAGCGTCATATGTGCCATAGATCAGGCCCATGAATTCGCTCATGATATTCATGTGATACCAGGGCGGCCGGAAAGTATCCTCGGCAACCGTCCAACGGTCCGGGAAAATCACGAAATCAATGTTCGCGGTGCCGGGCGTTCCGGTCGGCGCCGTAAGGACAGTGAAGATTGACGGATCGGCATGGTCGAACAGCAACGGCCCAACGGGCGAAAAATTCCGCAAATCATATTTATAAGGGGCGTAGTTGCCGTGCCACGCCACCACATCGAGCGGCGAGTGGCTGAGCTCCGTCACCCATAATGAGCCGCCCCATTTCACCGTCAGCGTGCATTTTGCCGATCGATCCTCGAACGCGGCGACCGGCGTGCGAAAGTCCCGCGGGTTGGCGAGACAATTGGCACCAATCGGTCCGCGCTCAGGCAATGTAAAGGGACTGCCGTAATTCTCGCACACATAACCGCGTGCCGGACCATCGAGTAGATCGGCCGCGAATTTTATGCCACGCGGAATGACGACGATTTCGCCAGGTCCGGCCTCGATCACGCCGAATTCCGTACGGAATCGCACGTTGCCTTGCTGTGGCACAAAAAGTAATTCGCCATCCGCGTCATAGAAATAAGAATCTGCCATGTCGCAGGTGGCGACATAAATATGCGCGGCCATGCCGTTGCGGCCCTGGGCGTCGCCGGTGGTCGTGATGGTGTGCATCCCTTCGATCAACGTCATCGCCGTCTTTGGGATCGGGACCGGGCTCCAGCGCAGCGGGCCCAAAGGAATGTCCGCCATCGGCGCGGGCGCGGTACGAAACAGGCCGGCCGCGGTACGCCGAAACCGCCCCATATGCCGCACGCTGGGCTGGATGCGATACAGCCAACTCCGTTCGTTGTTTGCCCGCGGCGCGGTAAAAGGCGAGCCGCTCAACTGCTCGGCGTATAGACCATAAGGGCAGCGCTGCGGCGAATTGCGGCCGATTGGAAGCGCGCCAGCCAGCGCCTCGCTCTCAAACCCATTGCCGAAGCCAGATTGATAGCGTATCGTAGCAGATCGCCTTAACGGCGCATTCATGGCAAGATCCTCCCTCGCGCACGGTGTCATACCACGCGTCGGCCTGAAGACCACGCCCAGGCCAGACCCATTAGTGTTCGAAAAGACCGCGGCGGCCGACCGGTCGAGCGCGTCCATCACCATGCTGTTGCGCGCGGTATCAAACCTAGGCCGTACGACAGCGCCGCGGGCAGGCTGGTCTATCCACGCCCGCATATTGTCCGACACTTGCGTTTGCCGCCCGACCGTGGCGCAAGACCACCTTGGATCGTGGGAAAGCGCGGATCAGGAATGCGCATGATTGAGTTCTGCCTGATGGTGCTGACGGTTTTCGGTGCCGTTCAGGCAGTGGCTGGGCTGCTCGCGGTGCGGGCGTTCTCGTCCCGGCCGCCCTGTCGCGCCGTGGCCCGGCCACCGGTCACGATCCTCAAGCCGGTGTGCGGCGACGAGCCGCTGCTTGAGGAGGCGATCGCCTCTTTCTGCTCTCAGCACTACCCCGCGTTCCAACTCGTCATCGGCGCGCAGGATCCGAATGATCCTGCCTTGGTCACCGCCCGCCGCCTGCAAGCGCGCTTTCCGGCATGTGACATAGCGATTATCGCCGACACCACGCGCCATGGCAGCAATCGCAAAATTTCTAATCTTATCAACATGTTACCCGCCGCACGACACGATCTTATCGTGATTGCGGATAGCGACATGCATGTCCGGCCCGACTATTTGACGCGGGTGATTGGCGCACTTTCACAGCCTGGCATCGGGTTAGTCACGACCTTGTGCGCCGGCGAACCGGCGGCACACGGGCTAGCCGCCCAACTTGGCGCGTTGCATATATCCCATATATTTCTACCGGGCGCGCTCTTGGCGGTGGCGCTCGGACGGCGGGACTGCCTTGGGGGCACGATGGCGCTGCGCCGGGATACGCTCAAACGAGTCGGCGGGCTATCCGCTCTCGTCGCGCACCTGGCCGATGACAATGTTCTTGGCACGTTGGTCCAACGTTTGGGACTCGCCATTCACCTCGCCGACACGCTGCCAGTTGTCACTGTTCAGGAGACATCGCTGCGCGCGCTCTGGCTACATGAGTTACGCTGGGCCCGGACAATTGCCGCGCTCGCGCCGGTTGCTTTTGTCGCTTCAGCGCTGCAGTTCCCGCTATTTTGGGGACTGTTGGGCGTTATAATTTCCGGCGGGGCCGTGCAGCCGTCGCTTTATTTTCTGGCTGCCTGGGCCATGCGTGCGGCCGTCGTTTTGGGCGTAGACCGCGCCCTGCGCGATATCCGCGCTCGGCCGGCGCCTCCTGGCAAGCCCTGGCTATTGCCGGTGCGCGACCTCCTGTCGGTAGCTGAACTCGTCGCCAGCTTCGGCAACGACGCCGTTGTTTGGCGCGGTCACACCATGAAGGCGGACGGTGGCCCATTGGAGCCACCGCGTATCGCCGAAGAAGAGACGCAGGCCGCCTAGGCGTGCGGCCTGAGTCCGGTGCCGCTTTGCGGCCGCCAAAACGCGCCAGCAATCGGAGACCCGCTATCATCACAAAGCGATTTACGCGGCTTTCGCTCAGCCTCGGCCTGGCCGGTCTCGCGCTGGGGACCGTGCTGATCGGATGGTATGGTTTCGGTCACATCGCCCACGCGACACTCGCGGTAGGGCCGGCCGGGTTTGCGGCCGTTTGCGCCTGGCAAATCGTGCTCTTCAGCCTCCTGGGTTCATGCTGGTATGTGCTGCAACCGCCGGACCAGGCCTGGCGCCTTTGGCTGCTGATATGGGGCCGCATGGTCCGCGACTCGGCCGGCGGCCTCCTGCCATTCTCGCTTGTTGGTGGATTCGTGCTCGGTAGCCGTGTTCTGACCTTGCACGCCGTCACTTGGCCCGCAGCCGCGGCCACTACGGTGGTAGACTTGACCGCAGAATTCCTGGCGCAGATCGGATTGGTGGTCATCGGCGTCATCATCCTGTCCGCCCACGCGCCCGGCGCGTCGCTGACCTGGCCGCTCGGCCTGGGTGTTGCTGTTTCCACAATGGCCGGCGCTGCCTTCCTCTGGCTGCAGCGAGGCGCTGCCGCACCCCTGGTTCGTCTAAGCCGACGGATTCTTGGAGAACGTATGAGGGGTGCGGCCGCGTCGGTCGCGGCGACCCACGCGGCGATCGCCGCTATCTACGCTGTCCCCTGGCGGGTTTTGTTGTGCATAAGCTTGCACTTAGTAGCGTGGTTTGGCACCGGAGTCGCAAGTTGGATCGCATTCCGCCTGCTCGGCGCGGACATCGGCTTCACCACCGCGCTCGGCATTGAGGCGCTCCTGCACGCCATACTCGCGACCGCAATCCTGATACCCGGGTATGCTGGCGTTCAAGAGGCGGCTTATGTTGCGGTTGGAGCGCTCTTCGGCCAACCGGCGGAACTCGCCCTGAGCGTTTCACTGCTCCGCCGCGGTCGCGATGTGGCGCTGGGCGTGCCAATTCTACTTGTCTGGCAGATGATCGAGTTACGCCGGGCTCGTATCCCGGCGTCTTAGCGAACCTACCACGACAATTGCCCGCTGACGCCAAGCAGCGGCGTGGTTTGCCCCACACAATCCCTCCCGGACGCTACCTTCCCTATGCCGCCGGGCCGTGCCAAAGCCTCCACATGAGCATCGCTACCGTCGCTGGCACCGCCCTGCCCACTTTAGTGGCAGCTTGCGCGCGTCACCGCATCAAGATCGTACTTCTGGCACTCTTACTGGCCGCGTCTAGCCTGGCCGTAACGCGGCAGTGGCTGGGCGTCACCACAGACACGGGCGGCATGTTCTCGGCAAGCCTGCCGTGGAAGCAGCGCAGCGCAGCCCTAGCGCAATTATTCCCTCAAAATGACAAACTCATCGTTGCTGTGATCGACGCCACCATTCCGGAAGAGGCGGAAGCCACCGCATCCGGACTTGCGGAAGCATTGCAGGCCAACCCAACACACTTCTCCTCGGTTCGCCGACCAGACGCGCTGCCGTACTTGCAGAAAACCGCATTCTTGCTGGTTCCGCCAGCGGAACTTCAGGATGTGCTGGACCGCATCACCGACGCCCAGCCTTTTCTCGGCCAGTTGGTCGCGGATCCAAGTTTGCGTGGCCTATGCAACGCCCTTGGCCTGGTCGTGCAAGGCGCCGAGCACGGGGTCAATCTGAGCGGCATCGCACCCGCCCTGGCAAACTTTCATACAGCGTTGGCCGGCGCCGCGGCCGGGCACGCCGTCCCGCTCTCCTGGCAGAATTTTCTTGGCGGCAAGCTAGCCGAGCAAGCTGGCCGATACCGCTTTGTACTGGCAAAACCGGTCCTGGACTACGGCGCTTTGCAGCCAGGCGGCGCTGCCACGCGTGAGGTGCGCGCCGCGGCAGCCTCACTCCCTTACGTGAAGAGCGGCAGTGCCCATGTCCGACTGACCGGCCAGGTCGTGCTCGACGATGAGGAATTCGCAACGGTCGCCGAGGGCGCGGTGGGCGGCCTGATCGGTAGTTTCTTGCTCGTCACATTATGGCTGTATCTTGCGGTGCGATCCTGGCGGCTGATGGTGCCCATCGTTGCCACCCTGCTGCTTGGGCTCACATTGACGACCGGCTATGCAGCACTCGTCATCGGCACGCTGAACCTGATCTCGGTCGCGTTCGCGGTTTTGTTCGTCGGCATCGCGGTGGATTTCGCAATCCAGTTTACTGTGCGGCTGCGTGAGCAACGGCACACGCACCCGGACATGATCGAAGCATTGCGCGAAACCGGCGCCCGCAGCGGGGCGCAAATCCTGGTTGCCACGCTCGCCACAGCCGCCGGATTTCTTGCGTTCGCACCGACGCAGTTCCTCGGTGTCGCGCAACTCGGCATCATTGCCGGCGTGGGAATGCTGATCGCGTTCGCGTGTACGTTGACATTCCTCCCCGCCATGCTGGCATTGTGCCACCCGGGAGGCGAGGCTGCGGAAATCGGCTTTGCGCAGGCCGGGCGTCTCGACCCGGTCGTGCGGACCTATCGTTGGCCGCTGGTTGCGATGTTCGGCCTACTCGCGGTTGCAGGTGGCGGACTGGCCCCAAAAATCCGGTTCGACGGTGACCCGCTCCATACAAAGGACCAACGCACCGAAGCCGTGCGCGCGCTCAACGACCTGATGTCGGATCCCATAACCAATCCGTATACGATCCAGGCGCTGTTGCCGTCATTGGCAGATGCCCAGGCTGCCGCCGCCAAATATGGGGCGTTGAAGCAAACCGAGACCGTGCTGACCATCGACAGCTTCGTGCCGAGCGCGCAGGACGAGAAACTGGCCGCCGTGCACGATGTCGCAAATCTTCTCGCGCCGACGCTGACCCCGCCGCTACAACAACCAGCTGTCACCGCGGCGTCGCTTCGGCAGGCCGCCGGCACTTTGGCGACTGCGTTTGATGGCGCTGCTGGCATTCTCAAGCCCGGCGACCCGTTGCTTGCAATACGCGGTGACATACATGCCCTAGCGGCGGCGCCGGACAGCACATTGCTTGCCGCCAATCAGGCCCTGACCTTGTTTTTGCCGCAGCAATTGGCGCGGCTGCGCGCCGCGCTCGACGCACATCCGGTGACGCTCGCCGACGTTCCGCCGGAACTCAAAGCAGACTGGCTATTGCCGGACGGACGCGCCCGCGTGCAGGCCCTGCCCGGTGCTGCGGTGCGGGATGGCAAATTGATGCGACGCTGGGTCAAAGCGGCTCTCAAGGCGGTCCCGCAATCATCCGGGTCGGCCGTCTATATTCTCAAAGCCGCCGACACGATCACCGGCGCGTTTCAGATTGCGGCGTACAGCGCGATCGGCGCGATCGCCGTCATTCTCACACTCGCCTTGCGCCGGTGGTTGGATGTTGTGCTGGTGATGACGCCCTTGGCCGTCTCGTCGCTGCTCACCGCGTTGATGCTGCGTCTATCCGGCATGAGCCTGAATTTCGCGAACATCATTGCGCTGCCGCTGCTGCTCGGCGTCGGCGTCTCCTTCAATATTTATTTCGTCATGAACTGGCGGAGCGGCATGAGGAGCTTTCTCGGCACGGCGACCGCCCGGGCCGTCCTGTTCTCGGCCCTTACCACCGCCACCGCGTTTGGTTCGCTGGCGCTGTCGCGGCACCCCGGCACCGCCAGCATGGGTGTGTTGCTGCTAATGAGCCTGTTCTCCACGGTCACAACAACATTGCTGTTCGAGCCGGCATTGCTGGCGCTCATGCCCAGCGTCGGTGTAGAGGGCAGCGGGGGTGTGCCACCTCGAGCCAGGCTTGGCGGCGAGGCCATGAGCCCGCAGCCCTCGGTCAGCCGGTAGCGAATAGCGGCGCCTGCGCACCATTACCATCACTCCTGGCGCGCGACCGGTCAACAAAAGAACAATGTTTTTTAAGAGATAGAAGGAAAAGAGCGCATTCGGCGCTGTCGTCATGTTACGGATACTGGCTTTACCGCGCGCGGAACCTAAACAGATCAGAGCTCTTAATTTTTTTTTTAAAAAAGGGCTTCGACGCTTCGCACGTATACGCCGTGGGGCAAACGCGACGCGCCAATATCCCCCTGGCTTTTCCGCGGCCGTTTGCTAGGTTTCGCCGCAGAAAAAAATGCCTAGGAGATCATCATTGCTTCACTTCTCTCGCCGCCTGGCCGTGACCAGCGCTCTCGTGTCGTGCCTGCTGCCCGCAACCGCCAGCGCATCCGGAACGTGGACGAAACTCAAGAACCAGCCGACCTTCGGCGCCAACACAATGCTGCTCCTGCATGACGGCACTGTCCTAACGCAGGACGTCGGAACGGATGGCCTGGGCAGCGGAAACTGGTGGCGGCTCACGCCAGACAAGACCGGCAGTTACATCAATGGTTCTTGGAGCAAGGTCGCTTCTATGCCGTCCGGCTATGGCCCTCTCTACTACGCCTCGCAGGTTCTCCCGGACGGCCGCGTAATCGTCAACGGTGGCGAATATGATGGTCCCGGCACGGAAAACGGCGTGTGGACTACCAAAGGCGCAATATTCGACCCGGTGGCGAATAGCTGGACCGCCGTCAAGGCACCTTCCGGTTGGACCACAATCGGCGACGCGCAGAGCACTTTGTTGGCCGACGGAACTTATATGCTGGCGAATTGCTGCACGACGGACGAAGCCACGCTGAACCTGAAGACGATGGACTGGACTACAACCGGCAAGAAGAAGGCCGACATAAACGACGAGGAGGGTTGGGCGCTATTGCCGAGCGGCCAAATTCTGACCGCCGACGCCAACAATACCGCCGATCCCAAGCACACCGAAATTCTGACCAGCGGGTCCTGGGCGTCGGCTGGCGATTCGCCTGTTCTGCTCGCGGATTTGGGCACCAGTACCAATAGCCACGAACTTGGCCCATTGATCGTGCGGCCGAACGGCACTGTGTTCGCCGTGGGCGCCACTGGCTATACCGCCATCTACACGATTGCGACCAAAACCTGGACCCAGGGTCCCAGTTTCCCGAAAAATGCTAGCTCGCAATATTACGATGAAGCCGATGGCCCAGCGTCTTTGCTCCCAGATGGTAACGTTCTGCTTGCCGCGAGCCCTGGCGTATACAACACACCCACCGAGTTCTTCGAGTTTACTGGAACCAAGCTGGTCAAGGTGGCCGCGACGTCGAATGCACCAAACGATCCGTCCTTCGCGATATATCTGATGGTGCTGCCGACCGGCCAGGTCATGGCAACAGATCAGAGCAGCGATGTCGAAATCTACACGCCAACCGGTGTGCCGAAATCGAGCTGGTTGCCGACGATCACGAAATTCCCGAGCACAGTTACGCATGGCGAAACCTATACTATATCGGGCAAACGTCTGAGTGGTTTCAGTCAGGCGAATGCCTACGGCGACGATAATCAGTCGGCGACGAACTATCCGATCGTGCGCATAACCAACACCGCTACCGGCGATGTCGCCTTCGCCACCACCGACAACTGCAGTTCGTACGCCGTTGCCAATCCGAATGTCGTCACCGCCTCCGTGCTCATTCCCAAAAGTATCAAAACCGGAGCCAGCACGCTGGAGGTGATCGCCAATGGAATCGCCTCGAAACCGTTCTCTATCACGATTAAGTAGGTTATCGACGCCGGTTGGGGAGCATTCTAGCTTCCCAACTGCGTGATCGAAATTCGCCAGAGCTACAGAACGCGTGCCGATAATATTGGTACGGGCATTCGTAATATCTGACCGATAGTGTAACTATCATCGCTCTTGGCGCTGGCATCCTGCGACCAAATGCGGCGGACCACATCCATTCCCGCCGAAACCCGGCCGAATGCCGCAAAACCTTGTCCGTCCTTGTTTCGCTTGCCCCCGAAATCAAGGCCGGGCTGATCGCCGACACAAATGAAAAACTCAGCGCCGCTGCCGGTGCCCGGCGCATCGCGCGTCAGCGAAACAGTCCCGTCGAGGTGACGCAAACCGGTAAGCGCCGTTGATTCGTGTGCCACTGTCTTGCCTAGTGTCGAACCAGGCCGCGTGCCGCCCTGTACCACATCGATCGGCGGATGCCCGCGGTCGTTGGACGGTCGCACCACACGAAAAAAACGGCCTCCATCATATGCCCCGGCGATCACGTATCGCAGAAAATCATTGGCCGAGAGTGGCGCGCAGTCCGGGCGCAGCAACAATGTCATGCTGCCAAGTGGCGTTACGAGCTCTACGTAAGGATTAGTTGCGCGTGCTGCAGCGGCCCCTGCGGCTGCAGCCACTGCCAGCATAGTGCGGCGTCTCAGACCTCTTCGCATGTCATGCGGTCCCCGCAGGCGAAGCAAGATATCATTTTTCGACAAATATTTATTTTTTCGACAAATATTTTCCTTCGCTTCTTCAGACGGTGAGCCTGCCTGAGCCGTTAACCCCGGGGGGCGGTAGCTGCCTAGATTTGAACGATCGCATTGAGGTCGAAGTCGTTGCCGGCCGGGTTTTCACCGATCCGAACGGTTTTCGCATTTACCACGGCATATGGCGGCACCGGCAGGTTATATGGCGCTGGAACGCCGGAATAGACCCGGCCAGCCAGGTCATACTTGGAACCATGGCACGGGCAGAGATAGCCCCCCGGCCAATTCGGCTGCGGGTCCGTGGCGCTTGCGTTCGGATAGAAATTTGGGACGCACCCGAGGTGGGTGCATATCCCAACCAGCACAGCGAACTCAGGATTAATGCTGCGGTGCCAGTTCTCCGCGTAGGTGGGCTGTTGCACCACCTTCGAGTCTGGATCCGATAGGATCCGGAGTAGCGCCGGAGTTTGGAGTGTCTTGAGCGCTTCCGGGGTCCGGCGCACGACCAGAATAGGCTTGCCACGCCAGACCACCACAATTTGCTGACCAGGCGCAATCTTGCTCACGTCGACGTCGAGCGGCTCGCCGGCTGCTAGCGTATCAGCCGCTGGCTCCATGCTATCGATAAACGGCCAGGCGACGGCGCCCACGCCGACTGCGGCGCTCGCCAATGCCAATAGCGTGAGAAAGTCGCGACGGGTGGTGCCGTCGGCATGCGGAGCGGCTTGGGTCGTGGACGACATGGTAGGCCTTTCGGACAATCGACGTTTGCTGCAGCTGCTCAATGCCGCGAACCGCGGCGCTTGAAAAGCCTACTGTAGTAAGGGCTGAGATGTTGACATTTGTATAGAGACAGCGGCTCGCTGACCAGCATGCACATAATTTGTAGCTAAGCCTTTGATTTACGTAGTTCTGGGTGCCTCTGCCGCCCCCGCACGCGTTCGCTTGGCCATGTCGAGCTCAGCAGTACAGAACACGCTGCCGTGAAGCGTCATGCGGTCTGGCGCTGCAAGTCTCGCCGCGAGGTGCTCCGCGAGCCGCACCGCTAGTGCGATGATTGTCAGTGTTGGGTTGGCCTGGCCTGACGTCGGAAAGACCGCGCCGCTGGCGATGTAAAGGTTGTCGACGTCGTGCACCCTGCACTGGGCGTCGACCACGCCCGTTGCAGGTGATTCGGACATTCGCGCGGTACCGAGGTGGTGCCCGCCGTATGCACCGTCGCGAAGGATGTCAGCTTCAACCGCGTCGGGGTCGAAACTCAGCGTCCCGTGGCCGTTGGCCGCGACCGCTTCAGCAATCAGTGCCATCGCGACGCGGACAGTTCGGATATCCTCTGAGCGATATCGCCAATCAATGCGTATTTGCGGCACACCAAATCGATCTGTGTCGCACCCGAGCGTGATGCGGCTATCCGGGTTGGGCAGTTGCTCGGCATGTATATCGAGCGTGAAGTCGCCGCAGCGTGGCACCACGGTAATCGATGGATACTTCCGTGCCGCCAGCAGGCGGCGTCGAAGGCTGTGAATGGCGAAGTCGATAGTCGTCAATGGATCGGCGACAACATTGCGAAGATGCGGCCACAGGTGCACCGCACCCGATCGCTGCGCGAGGCGCGTTCGGTATTCGGCGGGCAGGAGCCAACGGGCGAGATAAAGAGCCGACAACGCGCCGGTCACATGGGCAGGGTTCGCGATGCTTGTGTGATGCAGGCGGGCAATGACATTGCCGATACGCCACGTTTGTTGCGCCCGTGGCTCCACAGATATCCGGCGCCGGCAATAGACGCCATCGGCCGTACGTTCATAGCTGTGCCAGGGAGCCCGGACACCTGCCGCCCGGAAATGACCGGACGTCCCAGCCAAATGGCACATATAAGTGCGCCCGACGAGGCCGCTTGCATTGCCGACGCCCGCCGGCGCCTCGGACCGGCTTGCCAACAGCAGACGTGGAACCTCAAGACCGCCGGTCGCGATGACGTAGTTGCGTGCCCGTGCCCGCAAACGCGTGCCCAGCCGCGTTGTAACTACGAGGTGGCGCACGGCCTTTGTCCCACCAGTCAGAACAATTTGGGTGCAGGTGGCGTAGAGGAGAACGCGGACGTGCTGACTCCGCGCCAGCCGGTCCCGGTAAGCTACGCCAAAATTTGTTGGTCGACTAAATCGCTCGATCCTGTCGGTCGAGATGGCTGACGCGGTAAATCCATCAAACATCGGCCGCATTCCGCCGGGCACGGCAGTGGTGGCGGCGTAGTCGAAGTCGCCCAGCTCTGCCCAATCATGGGCTCGTCGCCAGAACGGCACGAGCGTATCATAGGAGATTGGCCAACCGGACAGCAGGTCCAGCCATGGGCGCGGCATGAAATCGACCGGGTCCAGCGGCGTGCAACGTCCGCCCCAAATTGAAGTCGATCCACCGAGCTGGCGGCGTCTATACATGTCTGCGGCAGCGTGCAGTGCCGGGTTGCTGACGTCGCCAATGCACAACGCCTGGCTGATCGAGTCCGACCGAAAACCACCTGATTCCAATAGCAGTACGTGCAGGCCGTGTTCAGCCAGGGTGAGTGCGACGGTAATGCCCGCAGGCCCCCCGCCGACGATGCACACGTCGGCCACCAGATCGACGCTATCTAAGATTTTGTGCGCTGCACAGATCATTGAGGGCTATAAGCTAGATCAGCATATACGCGACCCAGCTTAGTCAGGAACGCGTCAATCGTGAACGCGCGTTGATAAAGGCGGCGTCCGTTATCGCCGATGAGGCGGGCAAACTCAGGGTCATGGGCAAGCCGTGCAAGCGCCGCGGCAAGTGCTGCCCGGTCCCCCGGTTGGACCAGGAGCGCGTCCTGCAGGTTCGTGAACACTTCCGGAATGGCGCCCACCGGTGTGGCAACCACTGGTACGCCGAGGCTGGCCGCCTCCAGGAGCACGAGCGGCAACGCTTCATGGTAGGACGGCAACACCAGGACGTCCGCGCTGCATAGCACTTTAGTGACGGCGGCGCGGTCTAACCATCCGGTAAAATGCACATGTTCGGCGATGCCAAGCTCCACAGCCAACCGCCGGTAAGATGCGTCACGGCCTCCGCCGGCCACGGTGAGATGCCATGGCAGCGGCGCTTTGGCGTTGGCTGTTATGTTGGCCAGCGCGTGGAGCAGGTCGGTAAGACCTTTTCGTTCTAGCAGATTGCCAATGAAAGCAGCACTGAAAACCGGCCCACGTTTACACACGTGAACAACTTTAGGTGGTGGTACGCCGTTATGAATTATGATAATTCTTGATGGGAGTATACCGAACTCATCGACCAGCCACCTGCGCCAATGCGCGCCCAGTACAATGCACACAGGCGCACAGCGGAAGATGACCGCGATGACGGAGCGAGCCGCGCGCGGTAGGTCACGGTAGAAGCCGTCGATGTCCGCAGCATGCAAGTGCAAGACGGCGGACACCCCCAGTATATTCGCAAGCACGAGCAAGAAACCCTTTCGCGCAACGCTACCACGCTCGCCGCAATTTAGATGCACGATCGTGGGAGTCTTGCTAGCGCGGGCCTTTATTATTCGCAAAGACGCGATCGCCAGGTGCCAGAAGGACCAGATTACCGACCCACCACCGCGCGATTCGACCATCTCAAATGCGATGCCGGGGACCATACCGTGCTCAAAGACATACGTCATGATGCGGCCCATCCCGCCGCCGCGTGGTGTGTAGGGCGCCACCAGAAGCACGCGTATGCTCGCTGCGGTTGGTGCACCTGCGATCGCTGCCGGGGGTAGAGAGTGCGCAACCATTTCGTACGTCCGCAGTGCCCAAAACGCGCATAATCCGTTGCTGCAACTATCCGCATAGGTTACACACGAGTCAACCCCAGGTTGTATTTTGTGAGGTGGCCATGTCCGAGACGATCGTGGTGCTGGGCGCCACAGGCTATGTGGGGCGCGTCCTTGTGCCGGCTTTGGTGGCAAGCGGCCGCTGCGTAACCATGGTTGCGCGTCGTCGTCCTACGATCCTACCGGCAGGTGCATTTTTTTCCGCCTGCGACTCCGCTGATCTAGGTGCGTTGACCGATGTTCTCGTTGGCGCCGACGTGATAGTGAACGCTGTCGCTGGGCCACCATCGACTATCTTGCGCACGGCCGCCAACCTGGTTTCGGTCCTTGCGCGGCGACCTGGGCGACGGCTGGTCCACATTAGCAGTTTGGCGGTGTTCGGCCAGCGCGCCGGCGTGATCTGCGAGGCAACGGTGCCGTTGCCCCCTGTCTTCCACGCCTATGCGGCCGCAAAATTGCGGGCTGAAGCCGTGTTGCTGGCCGCATCCTGGCTAAGGCCCGACTGCTTTATCCTACGGCCTGGCTGTATTTATGGCGTAGCTGCGCCAGTGTGGGGCGATCGTATCGGCAGACTGCTATTGGCGGGCCGGGTGGGATGGCTCGGACCTGAAGCGCGCGGGTGGTGTTCTATTGTTCACGTGGTCGATGTTGTGCGCACCGTGCTGGCTGCACTTGATGCTGCGGAGGGTACGGCCGGTGTGCACCATGTGCTTGCCGGCGAACCGCTGACATGGAACGAATTTTTTGTTCGCTTTGGCCTGCATCTGGGCCTGCCCGATGTGGCGTCCATCGGACCGGCCCGATTAGGGGTTGAGACCTGGCTTGCCGCACCCTTTGATCGTTTCCGCACGACGCTCGGCTACCCTGGTCGTGATGTCATTACGCCTGCCATGCGCCGTCTGTTCCGACAGCGTGCTATGGCGGTCCAACTGCGGGCGCCGCTGCTGGCACCATCGTCATTTCGGCGCCTCGACGCCGGGCTTGCCGAAGTTGCGGCATCGCTGTTGCAAATTCAGGCAGGCGCCGCATGTGGCGAGCGTCGTTTGAACCCCGGATGGGTGTCCGCGTCTTGAACCGCGATCAGGACGCAGATGATTCACGGCCGATGCCGTTTAGCGAGGTCAAGGCGCATGTGCGCGCGAGGCGCGCTGGCGGCGTCACGATCTTCGGCGTGGTCCTGGGCATGGCGTTGCTGGCCGCGGCCCTTATTCCGCCGAGGTTTTACGCCACGGCTAAGCTTGCGGTGCTGCCGGCGCCCGAATTCACGGTACGCCAGGACGCGGGATCGCGCACGTTGAGCACGAGCGTATTGTCCATGGATCAAGTCATGAAGGCCGAGACAGAGATATTACAGAGCCAAGATTTGCATGCCGGCACTCTGCAGGCCGTGGGGATCCTGCGCCTATATCCTGGGCTTGATCACCGGTCGACGGCACTTCCGCGTCGGATGGCGCGCGCTCTCGTGCATATACTGTTTTCACCGTGGCGCGTTTCTCCGCCGGACTCGCCGGCAGCGCGCTTGGAAAGCGCGCTGCAGAATTTCGACGCCGATCTTCGCGTTTTGCCTTCCAAGGATGCTAACGTGATCGAAGTGTCGTTTGGCCATTCCGACGGCTCGCTGGCCGCGCAAACCGTAAACGATCTGCTGGCGCGCTATGCAAAACGCCGTGAACAGCTCTATGATGATCCGCAGTTGGCGGTTGTGCGCCGGGAAACCGACCAACTCAGCCGCGCTGTGCAGGCGGCCGATGCCGCGATGTCTGCTTTTAAGGCGGCCCATGCCATCGCCGACTATGCGGTACAGCGTGATCTCCTTGTGCGACGAGAAAGCCAGGCGAGCGACGAACTCGCTGATTCTATTGCTGGATCTGCCGAGCAGCAGGCGCGTGTTGCGATGCTTGACCGCCAAATTGCGGCAATCCCCCACACGGTAAGCCTATATAATGAGAACGATACTGATGCGCGTTTGCAGGCCATAGACGCGAGCATTGTCGATGTTCGCGCGCAACTCGCCGCCGCGCGCGTTCACTACCGTGACGACAGCCGAAAAGTGACCGATTTAGTCGCGCAACTACATGCACGTGACGCTTACCGTCGCATTTTGGCTCGCAATACTGGGCCGTCGACGGCTCGGGTCGGACGCAGCCCGGCGTTGGATGGTCTATTGTTGGACAAGGCACGCGCCGCCACGGAGCACGCAGCAAATGCGGCGCGCGCTTTCGCACTGCGGGGCGAGCAGCGCGAGATCGCAGCACGACTGGGTGATCTGATCGGTGAGGAGACCGCATTGGCTGACCTTCAGCGCCGCAAAGCCGCAGCCGACGCCGCCTTTGAGCATGCCAGCGAAGTGCTAGCAGAGCAACATATGACTGAGGCGGAAGACGCATTGCGTCTTGCAAACGTGCGTGTAATTCAGCCGGCGCGCACGCCATTACACGCGGCGCCCATTCCGCTCCTGGTTGCCTTCGCTGGTGGGCTGCTTGGCGCCGCCGCCGGTTCGTTCTGGTGTGTCGCCGGATTTCTGCTCCGGCCTACAGTGATGACCGAGGAGGGGCTGGCGCATGCCATCGGTTTGCCTGTTCTTGGCGTGTTTTCCGCCGAATTGTAATCCACGCCGATTTACGTTCCTGCTTGATCGCCAAGTGGGCCGCTGAGTTTTTGCCGTTGCATCGTCGCCTCCTTGAAGTCCGCCAAAAGGAGCGGCCCAACGGCGAGAGCATCGCGAAAGTAGCGAGGTGCCAAGCGCCTCGGCTCATGCGCAAGCCGCCAGGCCCATTCCATGTTGATGCGTTCGATTATCGGCGGTGCGCGTCTCGCCAAGCCCAGCTCAACGCGCACTGCTTGGCCGCAACATAATGCCCAGCAGGGTGGCAGGATTGCGCGGTATCGGTGCAGGAAAATTTCGCTTGTTGGCGCTCCAAGCGTCATCACTAGAATATCAGGCGCGTGCTCGGCGATGCGTATTGCAAGCGCAATCTGAGCCTCAGGATCGTCCAGTAGCTTTTCCGGCGCCACCACGGCGTCCCAAAGTCCGAACAGGTCTCGTGCACGGGCCCATTCGCGTAACTTTCCAGCTGTCCTGCCACTTTCCGCGACAACCAGGGTCTTTTTTCGATGATCTGCGGCGGTAGCTGCAAACGCATGAAATACATCACATCCGGTCACCCGGGGGCCGCTTGCGGCACCGCGCAATCGCGCATAAATCGCAACCGGGAAGCCATCTGCGCAGACGATCGAGGCGGTGCGGCTAGCTTCTGCAAACGCCGGCTGTTCTCGCATGAGGCGAAGCATGTCTAGGTTCTGCGATACTACAGAACGCACAACGCCGGCGGGGGCGTGGCTTACAATGTGTTTAGAAATCTGCGTTGCAGTAAGCCTTGAGAACGTAAGGCCAAAGACAGGCCGAGCGCGCCGGCGTTCAATGCGATCAAATAACATCTGATGCCTGTTTGTGCTGGCATCGATGGAAAAATCTCTTGCTCGACTTTTGAGTTTGTATTTTGGGAAACTCCCACGCGGATCATCCGCCATGGCAGCTGCAAGCCGTGCCTTATCGCCTACAGGCACGAGCCACCCGAATCGCCCGCCCGCAAGGATCTCACTCGGCCCATACGGGCAGTCTGTGGCGATCACGGGGGTGCCATGCGCTAATGCTTCAACAATGACGTTGCCAAAGCCCTCATAGCGCGAAGGGAGCACGAGTGCAGCCGCGTGCTCCATCCAAAGCCCTGGTCTCTGGACGAAGCCGGCGAAGTGGACTGCGTCTGAAATACCAAGATTAAAACACTCTTGTTGCAACGAATATGCTAACGGGCCCTCACCAAGGATGATTAGCCGCGCGTTACCGACTTGCAGGCGCAATGCGAAGGCCCGCAAGAGCAAAAGCGGGTCCTTCTGCGGTACAAGCCTGCCGACAAACAAGAATGTCGGAACCGATTGATTGGTCAACCAGGGATGCGGCGCCGTGCTGGTGTCCTCGCATTCCGGTTCGTTCAAGACCGGGTTGTAGATGACATTTATACGCGAGCGGTGTAGGCCCGCCGATGCTGCCAAATCGTTGGCGACGCCCTGCGAAACCGCAACGATATCGTCAGCCCAGCGCGCAAGCACGCGATACAATACCGGAACCAAACGATAGCGCCAGTCCGTCGTCGCCTCCACCGAAAGAGCGTTGTGCTGGCAAATGACTACGCGTGTGCCGCCACCAACTATGATTCGTGCACAGAGTGCTGCAATATTGTTATGATCAAGGCTGCTGACCAAAATGTCGGGGCGTCGTTCCCGTAACACGGCTATGAGCGGGCCGACCGCGGCCCATGTTCGCGGCGTGGCAAGGTCCACGAGTTCGATGCTCGCGGGCACTGCAGATCGGAGCGCGCCACGATGACTTTGGACGATCAGCGTTACCGCGTGCCCGCGGCCGGCGAGGGCCGCCGCAAGTCGCAAACGCATGCGCTCGACGCCGCCCCCCGACAAGTCGTGCATGAAGAACGCAACTGACGGAAGTGGCGTATCCATTATGTCCTCGCAGAAGTGACCGGAAATTCGACGCCCAGAACCGGCTCGCAGGTTTGTCCCCGCGGTGCCGTATGAGTGCGAGCCATCACCGCGGCTACCAGCATTACGAGTAGCGGGGATTTGTGACCCAGAGAATTACTGCTCGAAGTTACTATAACAAAACATAGCAACATCACGCGCGTGTTGCCGTCAGCGCGATCCCACAGCCACCGGAAGAGTGACGCAATCCCAAGCACGAAGGCCGGAAAGCCTAGCGCACCCAGGAAGACGAACATGACGAGCCAGAAATTCTCGATTGCGTCTACACCATAGGCGAGTTGCATAGGCGTAAGCAGCGCGATCATATCGTCGCGACGGCAGCCGAACAGAATTTGCTCAGTGCGCAGCAAGTGGAGCAGGTGGAATTCGGCCAGGCGGGTTTGCGCGCTCGCATCCCAATATAGATGCGCCAGCAGACGACTTGCCAGACCGCTGGTGAGCGCAAACCCGGCCACCGGGAGTGCCAGTGCGCCCAGCGTGAGAAGCGGCGCGAGGTCCACGGGCAGGAGACGACCCAATAGGGCTCGTCGTGCTACGTGTCTGGCATATAGCCACGCACCGGCGCACATCGCGAGCGCAATCGCCATGCGGCCGCCGAACGCCAGTAGCGCAATGAACATGCAAAGCGTATAGGCCGCGCAACACAGTGGCATGCTCCGTCTGTCAGGGTATAATAGCAAACCTAGCAAGGTCGCGGTGCCGCCCGTGAGGGGGTGATCGTATAGCGCGGTTGGCCGAAACTCGGCACCAAACTGCAAAGCGCTATCGACAACGAGTGGCTCCGACGCATCGGCTACCGGTACGAGGTGTCCGCCGATAGTGGCTTCAGCCAGGGCGATGATGGCGTTTAGCATAAAAAGGTACTGCAATATTCTTGTGAGGTAAGTTGCTTGCGACGGTGTGATATCAGCTAATGCAACGCCGACCAGCCCAGCAGGCAGGAATACATCAACCAGCAAGGTGATGCCGCCGGCGCCCGTAAAGAGAGTTTCGTACAAAATACAAAATAGCGTGGCGCAAAGATAGAAGGCCAACTTCCTTTCCCGCCATATCAGACGCCATGCCTCCGTCAATGGTGTGAGGCCTGTGGCGAGGCGTGCCATCACGGCACACGCGGATATGTATGTGCCGGGATGCAATTTGGCGATCAGCGGACCACCGTCATTGCTGTACGGTACGCCGATGGCGGCCATTATCCTACCGCTTAATGTAAATTCGAGCACGATGCCGACAAGCGATAGATTGAGGGCCAGATGACGACCGTGTTGCATTTTAATAGAATCAACTCGTTTTGATCTGCAGTCGCTTGGTAATGCACTCATCAGTAGGATGCTCGCCTGAGGCAACTAGGATATTTACGAAATGGATGCTATAGTTTCGTATGGCGCCTAACCACGGAGGAAACCTGCCATGCGCCGACGTGACTTCGTTTCTAGTTTGGCCGCGACCGTCGTCACGACGCACGATCGTGATGTGCCTCTGCGCGATCTCGCGGCCGCACGCAACATCATATTCGGTACGGAAGTTACCCTGTCGGAAATCAGACAAAATGCTGCTTACGCGGCGCTGGTAGTACGCGAATGTGCCATAATAACGCCGGGAATCGAGGCCAAGTGGCCAACGGTGGAGCCTTTCGAACAGAAATTCAGTTTCGCACCGCTTGATGGGCTGGTGCGCTTCGCTGAATCTCATGGATTGCGACTGCACATGCATAATCTGATTTGGGCGGTTGGTCTGCCGGCTTGGACGATTGATGCTCTCGAAGCCGGGCGTGGTGCGGACGTCATGGCTCGTCATATAGCAAAGACGGCGGGTCGGTACCGCGGCAAGGTCGATTCCTGGGATGTCATAAACGAGCTGGTCGATCCCCGTTGGCCGAGCGCGCCCGATGGTATTTGCAATACGCCATGGCGCCGCGCATTGGGTGCCACATTCGTGCCGGATGCACTGCGCCAAACGCGCATGGCCGATCCGGACGCCGGACTTCTCATCAATGACGACGATCTGGAATATGATGCGCCGGATCGCGAGAAGAAGCGCAACATATATCTGCGTCTGATCGAAACCTGGCTCAGGCAGGGTGTGCCGCTGACCGGCTTTGGGCTTGAAGCGCATCTCAAACCCTGGCTGCCGATCGCGGCCAAGCAATATCGCCGCTTCTTGCGTGAACTCGCCGGGTTCGGTCTGACCCTCTATGTCACCGAGCTTGATGTCTGCGACCGCACCTTTGGGCCGGATATCGCAGCGCGCGACATGGCGGTAGCGGCGTGTGCGAAGGACTATCTCGATCTCGTGCTCGACGAGCTGGCGGTCCGCACAGTTATCACCTGGGGATTGTCCGACGGCACTACCTGGATGCTGCGGGACCGGGCGGGTCAACGTGCTGATGGTCTGCCGCCCAGGCCATTGCCATATGACAGCGGTTTGCGCCCCAAACCGATGCGTGGGGCACTGGCGGCCGCTTTCGCAGCGGCCCCGCACCGGCCCGGCTAAGCGAATCGTTTTGCTAGTGCCGATCATGACGCCGGCCCAGCATGCTGTTCCCGTGGCGCAGCGGCAAGCACCGTGCCCACGACCCGGCCACCCGCAGTTTTCATCGATACCATCATCGTGCGGATGGCGGCCAGCGGGGTAACTCCGGCCTCTACCACAAGGATCGTGCAGGTGCAGAGCGGCGCCATCGCAAGTGCCGTGGTGGCGTAGGAGCCGGACGTGTCAGCAATCAGAATTCGAAATGGCCGTGCTAACGCAGCCATTGCCTCGGCGCGGGCGGGCCCGTACAACAGATCGGCGTTCCGCGTATCGATATGCTTATGGTACAGGCCTGGGAGGAACGCATCTGGCAACGGATCGCTGTTGATTTCATTACGAAACAATGCGCTCCGTGGTTCATCTGCGGTCAATTGCAGCGTGCGTCCAACCAGCACGGCGCATGCACGGGCCAGCGGTGCCGCGACCATGATGGCTTTTGCACCGGCAACGCACACCGAAAGCTGGATGATCGGAGGTCCCGGCGGCACCCGGTATGTCAACACGCGCGACAGCAACGCTACTGCAGCCCGATCTAACGCCATCGTTGCCAGTCGATCCGAGGCTGCCACTGGCTCGTTCCCGGGCAGCAGCATTTCGCGCGGCACTTCGCGGCTGGCAGCAAGCAATGCTTCCAGCGCATTGCTTGTGTTACCCTGGTGACTCAATAGGCATTCTCCCCGGTCAAAATTGCCAGCGGCGTGGAGGCGAGGATCTTAAGGTCCAGCCAGACGGACCAATGTTCGATGTAGTAAAGGTCATAGGCAACGCGTTGGCGTAGCGCTTCCGGTGTTTTGATAGCGCCGCGGGACCCGTTTATTTGGGCCCAACCGGTCAGGCCCGGTTTAACCCGGTGACGCTGTGCGTAGTCCGCGACAACAATGCGCCCTGTGCGGTCGGCCCTGTGCAGCGTCTCTGCATGCGGGCGCGGCCCGACCAAGGACATGTCACCGCGCAGGACATTCCAGAGCTGCGGTAATTCATCGAGGCTTGTGCGCCGTAGGACGAAACCAACTTTTGTGCAGCGTGGATCGTCTCGTATCGTCTGGTGCATGGGCGCACTGCGCGGTTCGTGAAACATACTCCGGAATTTAAAGATGGTAAATGGGGCTCCCCCCCAGCCGCATCGACGTTGACGGAAAATGATCGGCCCGGAACTTTCGCAGGCAATTGCCATCGCTATCAAAATAAGCAATGGAGATAGCACGATCAGTAGCATGCTCGCGCCGATTTTATCGATAATCGACTTTGTAAGCAAATCGCCGCGCCGTAGCGGGCGGTCCGCTAGCACATCCATCGACACGGTCCCGACGCGCCGCTGGGGGCGCGGCGAAGTAACAGTTCCGTCGACCTCCGAACAGACAGTTATCTGCACTGGCAGCGATTGTAGGTGCCGTAAGATCTCGCCAGAGTCGGGCGCGGATGTCGCATGCAGTGCCACGACGACCGTGTCCACCGCGCCGCTACGTGCGAGTTCGACGAGTTCGATCATTTCACACGAGGGTGACGCACTATCCTCCGTGTTTACCATTTTATCGAAGACTCCGACAATCGTGACATCCTCAGCTAGGCGTGCGGCCAAACGCCCGGCCACATCGGGGGCGCCGACAACTGCCACTGCCTCGCGCAGCGCGCCGCGCCTGGCAAGATGATACAGATACGCGACAAATATGCCCCGGCTCGCGCCTAAGCTGATGCAGAAAAAAGCGCACCAAGTAATGACCAAGGCACGTGTGGTGTCGCTGAATGTGCTGGTCAATAGCGGAACCGATAGCAAGGCAGCACTCACGGCACATGCCCGCCATAGCAGATGCGTCAGCAGCCGGAACGGTGACGAAGAATACTGATCCGCCGCCAGCTGTCGCTCCTGCAACAACATTGCGCCAAGGAAAGTGCCTAGAATGACTTCTTCGGCAAACGGCCCTGCAATGTTAGCGACTGATGGCGCTAACGTTCGATAATGCAGATAGATGCGAAACGTCGCGTAACCCGCTAGGATACCGGCGACGATATCCCATAGTGTGAGCATGTCGGCATATGCCGGAAGGAAGTCCTGCGCCGTCGTTGTCCGGTGTTGGTTGGCAAGCTCTGGCGCACTACCAACCGGATCCATGAGCCTGTTATTCCCGATTAGAAATCATCCGATCGCACCGTCCACCCGGGGGGCAACGCCTGCGACGCAACCTAAGATTGCACAAAAAGTCTTTTAATCAACTTATAATTGAAGTCAAGAGAGAATGTGCACTTCAACCCGGTCGGTAAGATGCAAACATGTTGCGCGCTGCGGTAATGTCGGGAGCTTGCAGCAGCACGGCGCCGCCAAAGGTCGTGGCGAGCTGATATTGCCGCGCGAGCGCCTCCAGTTCGGTTGCGCGCCACATTGCCTGATCAAGGTCGCGGCCGGCTGTGAGCATGCCGTGGTTTGCGATAAGGCAGGCAAAGCGGTCGATCATCGCGCCGACCACGGCATCCGACAACGCCTCGGTGCCGAAGGTCTCGTAGGCGCCGCAGCGGACATCGTCGCCACCAAAAGTCGCGATCATATAGTGGCAGGGTGGAATCCCCCGGCGTGCGATCGATAACGCGGTGCAATAGGGCGGGTGCGCATGGACCAGCGCGCCGATATCCGGACGCGCGCGTAGCAGATCACGATGGAAACGCCACTCGGACGAGGGGCGTAGAGGACCGATAGCATCGTCTGCTGTGCCTGAGAGATGCACAACCGCAATGTCTTCGGGGCGCATCCGATCATATGGTGTGGCTGTTGGGGTAATCAGCATGGCATCGCGTTGGCGTACACTGATATTACCGGACATGCCCTGGTTCAGGCCTGTCGCATTCATTGCCCGGCACGCGGCCACGATGGCTGTGCGAAGATCGGTTTCCGTCATTGTTGAGCTCCGAAGAGAAATCGTAAGCGCTCGGCGGGACGAAAACGGGGTGGCGGAGCCCAGCTGGGGTTCGGAAGTGGCGGGAAACCGGCCGATCCCACAACGCGCCTGCGGCCTGCGCCTCTTAGCGTCCCACCTAGCTCCCGGAACGCGTTGCCCCGACCCGCTGTGCCAACGACGCTGCCATAAATGCGTCCAGGTCGCCGTTCAGTACGGCTTCCGGATTGCCGGTCTCAACATTTGTCCGCAGGTCCTTAACCATCTGGTACGGCGCGAGAACATAGCTGCGTATCTGGTGGCCCCAACCGATATCGGTCTTGCCGGCTTCGACCAGGGCTGAGGCCGCCTCGCGTCGCTGCAGTTCGGCTTCGTACATTTTCGCCTTCAGCATCTGCATCGCAGTGGCGCGGTTGCGGTGCTGGCTGCGATCAGTCTGGCACGCCACGATAATGCCAGTCGGAACATGCGTGATTCGGATCGCGCTTTCTGTTTTGTTGACATGCTGACCGCCTGCGCCGGAGGCTCGAAACGTGTCCACTTTAAGATCAGCATCACGTATTTCGATATCGATGTCGTCGTCGACAACAGGGTATACCCACACGCTTGCAAAGCTTGTCTGGCGCCGTGCGTTGGCGTCGAACGGGCTGATACGAACCAGGCGGTGCACGCCGCTCTCGGTCTTGAGCCAGCCATAAGCGTTCGGCCCCTTAAACAAGAGCGTTGCGGATTTTATGCCGGCTTGTTCGCCTTCGCTTGTCTCCATAAGTTCAGCTGTGTAGCCGTGCTGTTCGGCCCATCGTGTGTACATACGCTGCAGCATTTCGGCCCAGTCTTGCGCCTCGGTGCCGCCGGCACCCGCGTTCACCTCTAGATAAGCGTCGTTGGCGTCGGCCTCGCCCGAGAGGAGGCTTTCAATTTCACGCCGCTTCGCCTCGTCTGCCATGCCTTTCAGCGTCGCCACGCCGTCGGCCATCAAAGCGGCGTCTTGCTCGGCCTCGGCGAGTTCGATCAGTTCAAGCGTTTCGGCGACACTGGTCTCAAGCTTGACCAAACCCTCGGTTTGGCTGGCGAGCCGATTCCGCTCGCGCATGATTTTCTGTGCGGCATCGGCGTCGTCCCAAAGTGAAGCGTCCTCGACGCGCGCATTTAGTTCCTCAAGACGGGCGACGGCGCGATCCCAGTCAAAGATGCCTCCTCAGCAGTGCGACCGACTGCTTGATCTGTTCGTGGAGGGAGTCTGATTCGGCGGACATATCCAGCTTCGCTCAACTTGGGGGCGGTCAATACAATCCGCCAACGCCGCTGTCCACGCCCGTGCCGCTGCCGTGAGTGGGAGCAGCCGGCACGGCTTCGCCCTTGCCTGGCACGGCATCGACTGCGCGAATAGCGCCACCGTTGTCTTGTACTGCGTCTTCTAGCCCGCCCACACCCGACGCGCCCGGGTCCTGATCGGGTTTAAACGCGTCGTCACACATATGCGGTCCGCAAGGCCAACTTACGACCGTGACACCCGGTGGCACACGGAAATCATGGGGCGGTGTATCCCTCAGTGCCGCTTGCATAAAATCATGCCAAATCGGGCCAGCGACATGCGCACCATCCTGCTTGTCGCCTAGCGTTTGCGGCTCGTCGAAGCCAACCCAGACGACCGTGACCATCTCGGGCGTGAAGCCGGCGAACCAGCCGTCATTGTAATTCTGGCTGGTTCCGGTCTTACCTGCGATCGGGCGATTGAGGCCCGCGACCACGGGAACGCCGGTACCGTGCAACACGACGCCTTCCATCATTTTCAGCACTTGAAAGCTGCTCGCCTCACTGGCGATTTCCTGGCGCGGATCGTCCAGCGTAGGTGGCGCTGCTGGGTCGCCCGCGCTGGTCGCGAGGCTCGGGGGACGCCAGATGATATGCCCGTCGCGGTCCTGCACGCTGTCAATCAGGGTCGGCAGCACGACGCGACCGCCCTCAGCGATAGATGCGTACGCGCCAGCCTCTCGAATCACCGTCGTCTCGACGGCGCCAAGCGCTGCCGGCAGCACGCGCGGCATGGCGTCGACCAAGTGATAGGCTATGGCCATTCTTGCGACCGCATCCATGCCGATATGCTGGGCCACGCGGACTGTGACCAGGTTCAGCGACTCCTCTAGCGCGACATGCAGGGGGGTCGGGCCGCCGAACGTCATTTCATAATTATTGGGGTGCCAGTCATCGAGGGCGAACGGCTCGTCGAGGAACCGGGCACTCGGGGAAATGCCTTTTTCCATGGCGGCAAGGTAAACAAATGGTTTGAACGAACTGCCCGGCTGTCGCTTTGCCTGCGTTGCGCGGTTGAACTGGCTGGTCGTTGCACTCCAACCGCCCGACATCGCCAGAACGCGTCCGGTACGGGGATCCACCGACACCAACGCGCCCTCAACCGATGGAATTTGCCTCAGAACAAGATGATCCGCTGGCCTTCGACCGGTCGCAGCACCCAGCTCGACCATAACGATGTCGCCGGGCGACAGCACGTCTTGCATGCGGTGCGGGGATGGACCCAAGCCGCCATCGGGGCGCACGGCTCTGGCCCACGCTAAGTCGGAGAGCGGCAAAACGCTGATCATCGGGGCCGCGCTTTTGACCGCCATGTCGCGATCATCCAACCAACCAAGTTGAGCCTGCGTAGAACTTGTCTCCAAGACAGCGGCGAGCCGCCATTCGGGCAACATGCCGGCGGGACGCGGTATTGCTGCAAGACGAGCCGCCCAGTCCATGTGCGGCCCGATCCCGGTAGCGCCACGTTCCACCGGCCCGCGCCAGCCGCCGTGAGTATGATCGTAAGCCATCAGCTGGCGCCGCAGCGCTTCATCTGCGGCTTGCTGGAGCGCCGGGTCCAGGCTGGTGTGCACGATCAATCCGCCTTGAGCAGTCTGATCCTGGCCAAAGCGATCGATCAACTGGCGCCGCACCTCGCCCGCGAACCATTCGGAGCCAGGCACTGTCGCGGGGCGCCGATACGCGATCGGCCCAAGCGTCTCCGCCTGGGCAGCGCGACCCTCATCGGCACGGATGGCGCCCGTCTCGACCATGCGGTCGATGACCCAATTGCGGCGTGCCAGCGCCGCATCCGGGTCTCGGAACGGGTTGTAATTGGTGGGCGACTTCGGCAGCGCTGCGAGCATCGCGGCTTGCGCGGCATCAAGTTGGTCCAGCGGCTTGTTAAAATAGGCCTGCGAGGCGGCGGCGACGCCATAGCTTCCCTGCCCAAGGTAAATTGCGTTCAGGTAAAGCTCCAGGATCCGCTCCTTGCTGAGCGTACGTTCTATTCGTAGTGCGAGGAGCGCCTCCTTTACTTTTCGCCGGAACGACACGTCATTGGCGCCAAGCAGCATATTGCGCGCGACCTGCTGCGTAATGGTCGAGGCGCCCACGGGCCGGCGGCTCTCGCCGATGCGCGATATGTCGGTCAGGCCGGCGCGCAAAATGGCCAGGGGATCGACCCCCCTGTGCTGGTAAAAGCTCTTATCCTCGGCGGCGATGAACGCGCGCTTGACTACCTCTGGGATTGCCGCAAACGGCACAAAAATCCGCCGCTCGGTCGCCAATTCGGCAATCAGACGGTCGTCGCCGGCATAGATCCGGCTCATTACCGGTGGCTGATAGGTTTGCAGACCCTCCAGGGAGGGCAAGTCGGCAGCATAACTTCGGTAAATCGACCAGCCGACCAGGCCGCCGACGCCAACGCCGATCATGACAATTACTGTCACGACCGCCGAAAGCGCACGAACAACCGCCAGAAAACGATTGAAGCCGCTGCGCGGCTTGGCAACCTTCGCGGGAGTCGAAGTTAGTCGGGGATCCTCTGACGAGGGCATAACGCAGTTCCAGCGAGAGAATATCGAGCAGGGACGACCACCGGCGTCGCTTTATCCTGCGATATGCGTCAAATGACCGGCGGACGCAAAATAGCGATCGATGGCCCTATGCAATGCGGCGGCGACACGCGCACGGTGGCTGGCTTCGCGTAGGAATCCTTCGTCATGCGGATTGGACATAAAACCCATTTCCACGAGCACGCTGGGTATGTCGTTGGCTTTGAGGACAGCGAACGCCGCATGCCGCGCCGGGTTTTCAAGCAGCGGAAAGTCCTGGCCTAGACTGCCAACGGTGCTTTGTTGCAGACGCGCCGAGCCAACCCGCGTCTCGTGCGCAACCAAGCTCGCCAAAATCTGTGCAACCTGCGGTGAAACATCGATTGCCTCAACGCCGCCATAGCGGTCCGCTTCGTTCTCGCGGGTCGCCAGTGCGGCGCTTTGAGCGTCGGAAGCCTGCGCGGCCAACGTGTACACACTCGCGCCGCGGACATTATGGTTAGCCAGCGCATCGGCGTGGATCGACATAAACAGGTTAGCGTCGTGCTGCTGTGCAATGGCGACGCGATCATCCAGAGCGATGAAATCGTCACCCTGGCGGGTCAGCGCGACGCGGTAGCGGCCGGTAGCCGCGAGCAGCCGCGCCAATTCCTGCGCAGTCGAAAATGCGACATGCTTCTCGTAGGTCCCGGAAACACCAATTGCGCCCGGATCCTTGCCGCCATGGCCAGGGTCCACAACGACGAAAGGTAGTTTTCCTGACGGCTTAGGCCTTGGCATGGCGCTTAACACGGGCGCGCGAGCCGCATCTGCGGTAGCTGGAAGCAGTAAGGCCGCGCCAAAACCGTGGCCAAGAAGCAGGCGGCGCGTGTAGGCAGGATCAAAAGCCATAAAAGGAACGCTAACACAGAACATGCGGATGTTGTTGCTACCCATTGATTAATCGTGGTTCATGTGGTGCCGATACCACATGTGGCAGTGTCAAGCCCGGTTACCATCGCCCTTGCGAAACGCCCGAGTTTGCGTCATGTGGAGTTCGGGCGAGGCGCATTGAGTGCGGTGCAGCCTGTCGTGCGCGGTTTTGCGCCAGAATACCCAGCCCTGCGCCCTGTGCAGCGGGGCGATACCCAAAAGGCCATGGCAGACCAAATGTTCGCACCACCGCCGATCGACCGGACCGCATTGCGGCACGGCGAGCCGTGCCGCGCGCCTGGTTATGCCTCCCAGTCAAACCTATATGCCCGCCGCGACACGCCCCCACCAGGCCGTCGTGCGCTGTCCGGGCCCCGGAGCTCCCCGTTTTATGACAAAGCGTATGTTAATCGATGCCACGCACGCGGAAGAAACCCGCGTTGTCGTGCTGGATGGTAATCGCCTCGAAGACTTCGACGTTGAGACACAGTCCCGTAAGCAGCTTAAGGGCAATATCTATCTCGCTAAAATTGTCCGGGTAGAGCCAAGCCTGCAAGCCGCCTTTGTTGAGTATGGCGGCAATCGTCATGGTTTTCTTGCATTCGGCGAAATTCATCCCGACTACTATCAGATACCGGTCGCGGATCGGCAACGCCTGCTTGCGATGCAGGAAGAAGAAGCACGCGCTGATGAGGACGATGACGACGAACCACCTCCGGACAGCGAGGCGCTACACATAGATTTATCTATCGCGGCGTCCGTTGTATCATCAATTGGGTCAGTCGCTGACGTCGCATCGGAACTCGGTGCAGACACCGCGCCAGAGTCCACCGAACCCGCATCGAGCGACGCGGCAGAGCCGATTGATGGGCGGCGCGCCGTTGATCCTGCCGGCGGCGACGGATCGGGCGGCGCCGAGGACCTCGCACTTGGCTCACGGGTCCAAGAAGTGCCGGCTGCGAATCTGGCGCCACCGGAGACCGTTGGCGGCGAAACGGATCATACCGAGGAAGTGCGCGAGCGTCGTCCGTCACGCTACCTGCGTAGCTATAAAATTCAGGAGGTGATTCGCCGGCGGCAGATTATTCTCATTCAGGTGGTTAAGGAGGAGCGCGGTACAAAAGGGGCTGCGCTCACCACATACATATCGTTGGCAGGTCGTTATTGTGTGCTCATGCCAAATTCGCCGCGCGGCGGCGGCATTTCACGGAAGATCACCTCGGCGACCGACCGCCGGCGGCTCAAGGAAGTTACTTCAGAGCTGGAAATTCCGCGCGGCATGGGGCTGATCGTCCGGACGGCTGGCGCCAATAGGCCAAAGCCCGAAATCAAGCGTGATTGTGAGTATCTTTTGCGGCTGTGGGACGAGATCCGGGAACTGACTTTGCGGTCGGTGGCGCCGGCGCTTATTTATGAGGAAGCGAGCCTGATAAAGCGTGCCATCCGCGATGTTTATTCGCGTGATGTAGACGAAATATTGGTTGATGGCGAGGATGGCTGGAAAGCGGCGCGCGATTTCATGCGCATGCTGATGCCCGCTCACGTCAAGAAAGTTCAGCTATGGCGCGACGGTGGTGCGCCATTGTTCGCCCGCCAACAGGTTGAGGCGCAACTCGACGCCATGTTGAGCCCCACCGTGCAGTTGAAATCGGGCGGCTATCTGGTCATAAATCAGGCGGAGGCGCTCGTTGCAATCGACGTGAACTCCGGCCGCTCGACACGCGAACGTGGCATTGAGGAAACCGCGGTCCGCACGAATTTGGAAGCTGCGGATGAGGTCGCACGGCAGTTGCGACTGCGCGACCTTGCTGGTTTGATCGTCATCGACTTTATTGACATGGAGTCGAAGAAGAACAATGCCTCTGTTGAACGCCGCATTAAGGAGGCGCTGAAGAACGATCGGGCTCGCATTCAGGTCGGCCATATCAGCCACTTTGGCCTCATGGAAATGAGCCGCCAGCGCCTGCGTCCGTCGTTGGCCGAAACCAGTTTGACAACCTGTCCGCATTGCGCTGGCATGGGTCATGTGCGCAGCACAGAAAGTGCAGGCCTGCATGTGCTGCGTGCGATCGAGGAGGAGGGTGGAAAGCGTCGCGCCGCCGAGATTTTGGTGCATCTGCCTGGAGCTGTTGCGTTCTACGTATTGAACCATAAGCGCCAGCGCTTAATGGACATCGAAGCGCGTTACGGAATGAAGGTTGCTTTTGCCGCCGACGAAACATTGGCGCCCGCCAATCTGCGAATTGATCGCCTGCGCGCGCAGACAGCGCCCGAATTTGCGCCGCCTATAACCGTGCACAGCGCTGCGCCGATCGTCGAGGCAAGTGAAGAACCGGATGCCGAAGAAGCCGAGGTTGAGGACGTGGGCGCGAGTTCCGCGTCGGATCTCGACGACGTTCCGGTGCCTGGCGAGACGGCGGAGGAGGGCGAACGCCGCCGCCGCCGCCGCCGTCGTCGGCGGCGGGGCAACAAGCGTGACGATGCGCCGGCGCTGGGACGTGAGGCTGTGCCGATGGCATTTGGCACCGAGCAGCCCGATGTGGATGTGGCCGCCTTTCCTGGCGCGCGCCCGGTTGAGATCATCGCGGCGCCGGCCCCTGCGGTGGAGCCCGAAGGAACAATCGAGACTGCTGCGAGTGACGAGGAAACTGACCTACCAAAGCGCGCCACGCGTGGCCGCCGTGGCCGCCGCCCGCGGCGGTCCGATCAAGCCGATGGCCAAGCCAACCTACAGCCCTTTGAAAAAGCTGCGTATGTTGGCCCAACGCCGGCTGACCCGTTTAGCAACGTGGCTGACATATTCGATCTGCTAGAGCAATCCGAAGCAGCGAGCGGTGCCGTGGCAGCGAGGGTATCAAATGATGCCATCGCTGAGCAGACCGCGATTGAAGCGGCGCGTAATGGTGCCATCGGTCCGGAATCGACCGTGGCTGGCACCGGCGCTGGCGAGCCAGTAGCGGGTCCCGTTCTGCAGCCGGTCGTTATCGGCACGAGCGAAGCGACAGGAGAGAAGAAGCGCGGCTGGTGGCGGCGCTGACGCCGCCTGTCAAGCCGGGACCGGCCGGCACGCCATGGCTAAGATTGGTTTGCGGAACATTTAGTGACGGGCGATATTTGCGGCCATCTCGTCGGCCAATTGTCCGAGGAGATCACTCATCGCGGCCACGAGCGCGGCTGGTCCCGTTTGAGCATCTACGATGCGCAGCGACACAGAATTCGACGCAAGAGCAGTGTGCGAAACGCCTTGCTCAATTGCCATATTGGCAATGAGTGTCACGGACCCATCTGCTGCCGCATCGAACCGTTGCACGTCGACCTCGACACGTAAGTCAGGATCCGCGCCGATCGCGCCGTCGCCCGAAAAGACGCTGCTGCCGGGCAGACGTTGGCTGAGGTCTTGTGCCAGCACGCGCCCGATCATGTCAGCTAACGGTTCCCCCCAACGCACTTGGCTGTCGACATCGACGTGAAAGTTAGCCTGCTTGAGGACGATGTCGGACCGATCAAGATACCCGGCCAAGCCCGGATGAACCACCTTGATCAATCGACCTCGCATTGTCGTAGCTTTTCCGATAACTGGTTGGAGCGTGTAGTATGTCGGATCGGGCGAACTGCACGCGCAGAGATTAGCAAGAGCGAGTGCGAATAGCGGCAGCACACGCATATGCGATCTTCTCCGGACGCTCATCGTTCGCCAGTCTTTCCGGTTCTTCCTACGATTAGGGCCTCTGGGTGCCGATCCAGGAAATCGGCGAGCAGCCGAATGCTGCGTGCGGTTTCGTTCACCTGATCAAGTAATCGGTTCAAATTCCTGCCGAAATCTGAGTTGCCGCCGTATCCGTTCTCCCCCAATAATGCATTGGCGTGCGCGACTGTTTGCTGCAGGTCCTGCGACAATTGAGGCAGGCGCCTCAACGCCGGCGTTAGGCCTGCGTTGGCTTTTTGTGCAACTTGCCGTATGTCTGACATCGTCGCGGCAAGATCCTGCATGGTTTGTCTTAGTTCCGGTCCGCGCACCGCTGCATTTAGCGATTGCATCGTACCGGCGAGATCATGGCCAATCTGATCAAATGGGATACGATCGAGCTTCGTCGCAATATCACTGAGCGATTGCGTAATATTGTCCAGTCCGCCTGATTGGCTCGGCAGCACGAGGGCATCGCCCTCATGACCGAGCGCCGCTTGCGGTGCGTTGGGCACGAACTGCAGCGACACCGCCTGCTGTCCAGTGAGCAAGTTGCTGGAGGTGAGAACGGCCCGCATGCCCGAACGAACGAACGAGTCGGTAATCTGCTCAGGCGTCATCCCGCCGACGCGACGATCGGTGCCCGGCAGGCGTTGCGGCTGCAAATTGAAAGCAACCCGGGCTCGCGCCTGACCTTCCTTGGGATCGACCACCAGCGAGACATTGGTTACAGCTCCAATTTGAAGTCCGAAAATTTCTACCGGCGCATCCCGCGCCAGGCCTGCGACGGAGGTGGTGAAATAAGTTACAATAGGAATGTTTTCACTGTATTCCGCTGAATCAGCGTCCGATTCGCTGTTGTATAGGCGGAACTCAGTGTTCGGTGCGCTCGGTGGCATATCGGCGGCGAAGCGCAAAGTCTTGAACGCCACGCCGCCCGAGAATACTGCCTGCAAAGACTGCAATTCTACATGGAAACCCTGTGGTCCCAGATTTACGGAAACGCCCGAATCATTCCAGAAATGGGTGTCGCCGCGAACGAATTTGTCATAAGGCGACCGCACAAAAATTCGAATTTCGACGGGCCCCAGACCGTCCCCCAGATCATAGCTTAAAACTTCACCAACCGACACGTCGCGATAGAATATCGGCGTGCCCGCACCGACCGATCCCAGCCGCGCGGCACGAAGCAGAAATGTAGAGCCTGGCTCGTCGGACCGTACGCCGGGCGGCTCCTCCAACCCCTTAAATTGATACGTGGCTGTGCCACCCGGCTTGCCCGGATCGACTTCGATGTATGCGCCGGACACGAGCGTCTCCAGACCAGAGATGTTACCGGGGCTCAGTCTGGGGCGTTCCACCCAAAATCGTGCCCGGTCCGTTAAGATCGCGTCGCCTTCCCGCTTCATGCGCACATGAACAACGGCGTGGTCCAGATCATGCGACAAATGCACATCCTCCACGACCCCCAGTGAGACCGCTTTGTGCCTCACCTCGGTTTGCCCTGCCGTAATTCCGTTGGCGGTCGAAAACGTAATAGTCACCAGCGGTCCCCTATCGGATACGAACCTGGCACCGAGATAGAGGCTGATGATCGCGGCCGTAATCGGCACCAGCCAAACGAGATTAAACCGCCGCCGGCGTAGCACAGCGACTGCGGGAGTTGTCGGTCGGTCGCTCAAGGCGCTTGGTCCAGCGCGGCTTTCGCGCCGCTGCCAAGAACGGGCAATAGGTAGCCCCTGCTTTCGGCTTGGTCCCACATAAGCCGGGGATCGAATGATGCGGCGCCGACCATGGTAAGCACGACGACACCGGCGAATGCCACGGCACCTGCGCCCGGCAGCACGGTTGCTATGAATCCCATATGAACGAGCGCCACCAGGAGGGTCAGCATGAAAACATCGATCATCGACCACCGACCGATCGCATCGATCAGGCGGAAGAGGCGTGCGCGGGGCAGCAACCATAAGGCGCTACGTTGATGGGTCATGAGCAATATCGCAGTCATGCCGGTCAGTTTGAGCAACGGCACGGCGAGGCTGGCAGTGAAAACGAGCAGCGCCAGGGGCCACATGCTGGCATCCACCAGTTCCACCACGCCTTGCCAAATCGTGCTCGGCTCGCCTTGGCCGAATCGTATCACCGTCAGGATTGGATAAAGATTGGCTGGGACGTAAAGCGCGATTGCCGCGCTAATAAAGGCCCAGGCGCGAATCATGCTTTGACGCTTACGCCGGCGCAGTTTGCGACCGCAGCGCGGGCACGGCCACCCGGAGGGCGCGCGCAACACCAGTCGGCAGCAATCGCACCCGATCCGCCGATCCGTAGGCGGGGGCGTGCTTGGGTGCAGCAACCCGCGATCCGCCAACGCTTCCCAAACCGCCTCATGGTCCAAGGCAGCGTCTGCGCCGATGAGACACAGCATGACGCCGCCCAACGCGACTAGCGCTGGTCCCACCTGGACCTCGGCGATGGCTTGCAGGCGCGTAAACGCGACGAACGCGCCAAGCAAAAATACTTCGATCATCGACCACGGTCGGATGCGTTCTACATAGCCAAACAGCAACGGCAGAAAGGTTAGCGGCGCTTTCGTCCGCAGCCCGAGCAGAACCGTGAGTAGTAGGAACAATTGCACCGACGGCATCAGAATCAACGTGACCAGCACTACGAGACTGATTTCCCACATCCCACGCTGGTCCAGCATGGACGGGCCGGTGAGAATGGTCGCTTCGTAGGTTTGGCCGATCGCCCGAACATCCATGAACGGCAGCTGAAGCGCTACGATGAATAGCAGCAATGCCCCGAGCGCACATGCCAACGACCGAGTTAGGCTGTCCCGCCGACCGTGCCGTAGTGTGGTACCGCAGCGTCCGCAGCAGGCTGCGTCGCCCGCAGACAACGCAGGCAGTGTCTGAAACAGTCCGCACCCGTGACATTCTCGGTCGCCCCGGACGATCTCACCGGAGTCAGACAACGTGGTGTGCCGGGGCATGGCCGCTTGTGGGTTGAAGGGACTCGACATTGGCCAGCATATGCTTCGGCTGTTCGAGGAGGTAGCAACCGTGAGCAAGGTGACGTTCGAGCAGCGGGCTCATATAATCGTTCTGGGAAATGAGAAGGGTGGCTCCGGAAAATCGACGAGCGCCATGCATCTTGTGGTAGGCTTGCTGCGCGATGGCTACCAGGTGGGCGCTATCGACCTCGACGCCCGGCAGGGAACATTGTCTGGGTATATCGGGGCCCGTATAACCTACGCGGAGCGCCACCGCGTTGTCCTGCCAATGCCAGACTCGCGCAGTGTCCATCGTAGCTTGGAGGACAGCCGCGCTGTCGCGGAGGCCGATGAAATGACGCGGTTTAATGCCGCGTGCGGAGATCTGGCACGCACCTGCGAGGTGATCGTGATCGATTGCCCGGGCGCTGATACCTACCTGAGCAGGCTGGCACATGCCGCTGCTGACACCCTGATCACGCCAATCAATGACAGCTTTGTTGATTTCGCCATGTTGGCGCGAGTCGATCCAGACAATCACGCTGTCATCAACCCCAGCATATACAGCGAGATGGTGTGGGAGGCGCGCAAACGCCGCTTTGCCCACGACCGTGGCCGGATCGATTGGATTGTCATGCGCAATCGGATGGGCAGCACGGAGATGCGGAACAAGCGGGATGTTGGTGCGACGCTGGAAACGCTGGCCAAGCGCATTGGGTTCCGTACGGTTAAGGGTTTTGGGGAGCGCGTCATCTTTCGTGAACTATATCTGCAGGGCCTGACCCTGATGGACATGCGCGAGGCAGGCCTGTCAGTTCAGTTGGGCATGAGCCATATCGCCGCCCGGGCTGAAGTCAGGAGTCTGATCGCGGCTATTAAGAAGCCCCCGCCATTGGGCATGACGAACGCGCGGGAGCCGGCTGCATGATATTTGAGGCGGCGGTACGACATGGAATCCGCTTACGTCCGTATCATCGCGCCGCGGGGTCAACGTCAATGTTTGTAATCCGCAAATGCAGCACGGATATTACCATCTGACCCAGCTTTATCAACACGTGGCTGGCATTCCGCGCCAGGACAATGAGTTGCGGCCGCTCGTGGCCTGCTGTATGGCCCTCGCAGTCCGGGCCGCCGACGTAGCTCAGTGGTAGAGCAACTGATTCGTAATCAGTAGGTCGTCAGTTCAATCCTGACCGTCGGCACCACAATAAAGACAATAGCTTAGCGTGCTGATCGTTGCTGGCTTCCGGACCAGGGTATCGGCCGGGGCTTCGACGCGGCAAACATGTCGCGGATATATCCGTGTCCACCGTTCTGTCGCACAATGGCCAACCGGAGAGGATTAACTGCGTGCGCGTTCCGTCATGCCAACAGCGCGCCGCTGGTCCGTTTACCGTTGGGTTGTGCGGTAGCTTTCTGGCTGTAATAGCGCCCCCGCTACAGATGCCAGGTTCGCGGTGGACCAGGTTGGTCGCGCGTGGGCAATCAGACGGCAATGATGGATGCCCGACGCGGCACTTGAGTGGGCTAAAGACAGGTTATCGACCTCGCCTCCCCAATCCATTTCTGCGCAAAGTGCGCCGGCTGATCAGTGTGCCTTGATTAGCCGCGCAGATCCCAGACCAGACGCTAAGACGGTTGCTACCCCACCGCCTCCGCTTGCCGCACCGGCCTGCCCCAGCCGCGCTGGCCGGTCAGAAACATAACCCAGCCCAGCGCCGCGCCGGTGTGGCGCAGCAACTGGAAACTAAATGGCTCGAGCAAAGACGCCGCGAGCGCATACCGGAAATTCGTGCCAGTGCTGTCGCCGGTCCAGCGGCGGTATAAATGCACGCTCCATAAATGGAAAAGCAAATCGATCCCGATCTTAGCGCCGATGATACCGCCGACGGGCAGCAGCACATGCCATTGGCCGTGTGCGAGATACCATAGCAGCAAAGCAAACGCGACCAGGCCATAGAGCGGCTGCAACGTATCGGCTGCCTTCACCGGCAGCATCCAGGTGCCGAGCCGGCCGTAGGCCGGGTTTCCGACCATGTCGCGGTAAAGAAATTGGGTTTGCAGAAAGCCCCCGAACCAGCGCCGCCGCTGGCGCAGGAACGCGCCCACCGAGGCCGGTGCGTCGGTGCGCGCGCGCACGCTGCCCAGGACGGCGGTGGTCCACACCAAACGGTGCTGCACCGCGTAGCGTCGCAGCCGGTGAATCAGTTCGTAATCCTCGACGATCGAGTCCGGGTCGAAGCCGCCTACGGTCAGTACCGCTCCGCGTCGGAAGCCGGCGCAGGCGCCGGAAATCAACAGCAACCCATCGGCGCGCATCCAGGCGAACCGGCTCAGGAAATTGCGGATATATTCGTAGGTCTGGAACCACCTCAGCACGCGGCTGGTGAGCCCCGGTCCGCAGGTTGGGGTCAGCACGCCGGTTGCCGCGACGAGCTCCGGGGTGCTGGTGAACGCGGCACGTAGCGCTGCCACGGCGCCGGCTTCCAGCATCGTATCGCCATCCACCGTCAGCACCACATCTGTACGAATGGCCTGGATCGCCGCATTCAGCGCGCGCGCCTTGCCCCCATGCGGCAGCCGCAGCCAGCCCAGCCCCGCGACGGACGCGCTGGCCGAAACAGTGCCCAGCGCCGGCTCTGCTAGGCCAAATGGCGCCAGTGACGCGGCGCTGTCGTCCGTGGATCCATCATCGGCGAGCAAAATCGCGTCCGGACGGTCGGTCTGGCGCAGCAGGGCTGCCAGCGTCAGCGCGAGCACCGGCGCTTCGTTATACGCCGCTACGATGATGCCGACGGAAAGAGGCGCCGTTGGACTGGGGCCACCGGTCTGGGCTGTCAGCGGCGTTGCGCGAACGATGGAGAAAGTCTGGACCGCCGTGAAGGCGAGCAGAAATATGTCATAGGCGACATAGACCAGGCCCGCGCCCCAGGCCAACACACCGTGTGTGTTGCCGGCGCGCAGCAGTAGAAGCACAAACAACGCCAGCACAAACCCATGGATTAGCCAGCTTGCCGGTGGTGTCCGCACGGCCATATGGCGGGGAGAGGCAGCCTGGAAATTCTGCGTCAATTCGTCCATGCACCGCTATCCACCCAGGGCGCTGATGCCCGCCGAACGCCCTGCCAAGTGGGCCGCGCCGCCCCGATGTGAAGGACATGCCCTTGGCTCTCGTCGTATCGCAGCGTTACACCAAGCCCGCCATCATCCTCCACTGGGCGATTGCGGCTCTGCTTTTGGCCAACCTGACGGTCGGCTTCCTGTTCGATTACGTGCCGAAGGATGCGCTGCGGCCGCTGATCGACACCCACAAATCCTTCGGCATTACCGTTATCGGCCTCGGCGTGTTGCGCCTGTTATGGCGCGCCACGCACACGCCGCCGCCAATGCCGGCATATGCGCCCTGGGAGCGCCGCGCCGCACACGCCGTGCATTGGCTGCTCTACGGCTTCATTTTTCTAGTGCCATTGAGCGGCTGGCTCCACGACAGCGCCTGGAAGCTGGCGCCCACGCATCCGATGAAGCTTTATTGGGTGATTCCGTGGTTCCGTTTCGGCTTCATCGAGCAGCTCGATCCGGTGACAAAGGAACATTGGCACAGCGTGCTGTTCGTCATACATGCCTACTTGGCCTACGCGCTTGCCGGGGCATTTGTGTTCCATGTCGCCGGCGCGCTGAAGCACCAGTTTATTGACGGCAAGCCGGAACTGCAGCGGATGTGGCCGGCTAAGTAAGATCAGGATATTTTCTTTGAAAAAAGAAGAAAAAACTTTTGGCCGTTGGCACACGTCGTTCAATTCGGCACAGGGCGCTTGTGCTCATTGACAAAGGTTTTTGCTTCGTCGTTTTAAAAGCAAACATTCTTAATTCCTTTCCCCTCTGATCACCGCGAGAACTTTGTTTCCTGCGAGTGCAGCCGCATTGGTGCGGAGCCGGCGGCGCCAATTCGGGCGCTCGCGGTCGGTGCCGGGGAGGTTCAGGCCAACCCGCTCGCCTGCGAGGTCGTCGACTTGCACCAGCGCCAGCGCCGACGGCGTGCGGGCGATCAGCGCATGGATTTTAACGAGTGGCGGGGTGTCCGGCCCGGCTTCCGGCAGCAGATGCTCGGCGCGCAGGAGCGCCAGTAGCCGTGCCTTGGTTGCGGCCCGGTCCGTGCGCGCGGCGTCCGCATCGGCCGGACTCATCATGCCCAGCGTCGCCATTTCTGCGATATCGAGTCCGGCCCACCAGCCGGCGAGTGTCGGCAGGTCGTGCGTGGACACGCAGGCGGCCGCGAGCGGCGGCCATTCGGCAGGCGGCCTGAAGCCATGCGTATCCTGCTCGAACCACAGCACGCGGTAGGACAGGATCGCGCTATCCTCCATGGCGCTGCGTAGTTCTGGCGGCACCGTGCCCAGGTCCTCGCCGACCACCAGGCAATTGGCGCGCGTGCTTTCCAGTGCGACTTGCCCCAGCAGGTCCGCCAAAGGATAATGCAAATAGGTGCCGTCGCGTGCGTCGCCGCCGTCCGGCACCAAGAACAGCCTCGCAAGGCCCATGACATGGTCGATGCGCAGCGCACCCGCGTGCCGCATATTGGCCGCGAGCAGACCCGCGAAGGCGCGATACCCGTCCTCCGCCATGGCGAGCGGGTCGGGCGGTGGCAAATGCCACACCTGGCCCAGTGGTCCGAGCGGGTCGGGGGGCGCACCAACTGACGCGCCCGTCAGCAACAGCCCCTGCTCGGACCATGCCTCAGCGCCATCAGGAGCGCAGCCCACGGCCAGGTCGCGATAGAGGCCGATCTGTAGTCCGGCCGCGCGGGCGGCGCTTGCGGCGTCCGTCAGGCTGCGCTCAGCGATGAATTGCAAGAATGCGCTGAACCGCAGCTTCGCCGCATTTTGCGACGCGAAGCCAGCAACGCCCGGTGCGTCCGGCGAACGGAACGAAGCCGGCCAGCTCTGCCAGTTGCCCACGTTAATGGTGCAGAGCGCTTCCCAGGTGCAGAAATCCCGCAATGCATCGCCGCCGGCGGCGATGAACGCATCCAACGCCGCGCGCGCCGCGTCGTCGCCTTCCAGCGCTTCGAACGCGGCGAGCAGCACGCGGTGCTTGACCCGCCAGGATGCGGCGTAATCCACCATCGTGCTGGCGCGGAGTGCCGCCAGTGTTGCGTCCTCAGACGCCAGTGCGGCGCACACGCCGGGCGCGTCACTCAATATCCCGAGCGCGGTCACATCTATATATAGCGGGTCGATAAATCGCCGATCGGCTGGATGATACGGGCTGGCACGGTCCCGATCCTGGCGGAATAGCGCATGCAGCGGATTGAGCCCCAGCACCGAAGCTCCCTCCGCGCCCGCCATCGCGGCCAGTTCGGCGAGCGCCGTAAAATCGCCCACCCCCTGATCGCCCTCGCTCCGTAATGCGTATAGATGCGCCGACACACCCCAGCCGCGGCCACCGTCACGGAGCGACTGCGGCACATGGCACCGGCCCGGCGAGACAGTGAGAGCGGTGGTAACTGTCACATCCTCCATGCCGAGGCGATAACGCCCGGCGCCGAGCGGCGGCAGCGCGATGCGCCGGGCGGTCGCACGACGTCCGTCTGCGGCGCTCACCACGTGAGCCAAGCCATCATCGGCGCAAACCTTGATGCGCACAGGTGCAAGGGCGTCCGAATCAGGCACGATCGACAGCCAGCGGTCTCGCCCACACGCGCCGGGCCCGAGCTGGAGCGCGCCGCGCGTGCCGGCTGGGATCACAAGCGCCGCGGGCAACGCGCGCAGGTCGCGCTGCACCGCGAGTCGCGCCAGGCTCGCGTGCGCATCTGCCTTTGTGCGCGCTGGTAGGCGCAGTGCGTCAAGTAGCGCGTGCAATGTGGGCGGCGCCACAGCGTGCACCTCGCCACTCACATCATTCCACGTCAGGCCAAGGCCAGAAGCTGTGGCAACACGCTGCAGGAGTGCCGTGCTGACTCCGGGTCGACCCGCCACTGGTTGCTCCGCCAGATGCCGTTCGACCAGAAGGAGCACGCTGCGCGCCGCAACTGGCACCGTCCCCTCCACGGCACCACCACGATGCGGCGCTGCGGTATCGAGCGCCACTGCCCAGACATGGCCTGCTTGCGGCGGCGGCGGCTGCGCGGTGCATGTGTCCCAGCCGGCATGCAGCACCAGCATCGCACGCGCCGGTGGTGCATAGAGTACGGCAGTGAGGGTCGCCGCGCTTGGATGCTGCCAGTCCGACTGTTGCATCGGTCCGCCGTCTGGCCGCAGCCAGGCGACATCGGGCAGGCCGGTTTCATCATGCGCCGCGCCGCTCAGCATTTCGTCCGCGTGCAGCGCCGGCGTGTCGCGGCGTAGCGTAATGATACGCCGAGTGATGGCGTGCAGATTTGCGTCTATATCGTTCCAGTCGAACCAGGAGACTGCATTGTCCTGGGCGTAAGCGTTGTTGTTGCCGCGCTGCGTGCGGCCGCTTTCGTCGCCCATGGTCAGCATCGGCGTGCCGCGCGCGAACAGCAGCGTCGCCAGCAGCGCCCGCGCATCGCGCGTACGGGCAGCGGTGACGGACGCATTTTCGGTGACACCCTCCACGCCGTGGTTCCACGACATGTTGTTGTCGGTGCCATCGCGATTTTGTTCGCCGTTGGCGGCGTTCTGTTTCTGCGTGTACGAAACGAGATCAAGCAGCGTAAAACCGTCATGCGCGGTGATATAGTTAACGCTGCGGCCTGGCGGCCGGTGCGAAGGCGCAAAGATATCGGCGGACCCGGCCAGGCGCGTTGCCATCTCGCCCAGCATCCCGCTATCGCCGCGCCAGAATCGCCGCACGGTATCGCGAAACCGATCGTTCCATTCACCCCAGGGGGCGCCGAAGCCGCCCAGCCGGTAGCCGCCGGCGCCGATATCCCACGGCTCGGCGATCAAAATCCTGTCGCGCAGAATCGGGTCCTGCGCGATCGCGCTCAGCAGGGGGGCCGACGCATCGAAGCCGTTATCGCGCCGACCCAGCGTCGTCGCCAGATCGAAGCGAAATCCATCGGCGCCGGTGGCCTGTGCCCATAGCCGCAGCGCGTCCATGATCAGGCGCACCACGCCGGGTCGGTCGCTGGCCAGAACGTTGCCGCAGCCTGCGTCGTTTACGTAATAAGCAGGGTCGGCTTGCAACCGGTAATAATACCCGTTATCGAGGCCTCGTAGAGATAATGTCGGACCCTGTTCGTCACTTTCGCCGCTGTGGTTGAACACGACATCGATTATCGTTGCGATCCCGGCCTGCCGTAGGGCCGATACGGCTGCCTGGATTTCGGCAAATCCACCCGGCGCCAGCCGAGGATCCGGCGCGCAATACGCCACGGGATTATAGCCCCAGTAATTGGTCAGGCCAAGTGGCGGCAGATGCCGTTCATCTATCCAGGCTGCCGCGGGCAGGATTTCTACCGCAGTAACGCCAAGTCGATGCAGATAATCAACGCTCGCCGGATGTGCCAGGCCCCCGAACGTCCCGCGTAACGCAATCGGAATGGCCTCGTTCTGCACGGAGAAACCCCTGACGTGCATTTCATAGATGACCATGCCGGACCAATCCGGAGACGCGCATTGCGGCGCCGCGGGAAATGCGGGCCCGGTCAATGCTTTCGGCATGAATGGCGCGCTATCGATGGAAGACGGAGTGCCTTGCGTATCAAACAGCGCGGGGTGCAGTTGGAACCGCCGGTCGATGCGGGTGGCGTACGGGTCGAGCAGTAGCTTGTTTGCATTGAAGCGTTGCCCGCGTGCCGGCGCAAATTCGCCATGCACGCGTAGCCCATACCGCGTGCCGGCCGCAACGCCCGGCACCGATCCGTGGAACACGTCGCCGGTCCGATGCGGCAGCGCAAAACGGCCGGTCTCGATGTCCGCCGCATCAAAAGTACAGAATTCCACTGACTCCGCCGCGGTGGAAAATACCGCAACATTCACGCCGTCCGCGTGCTGCGTTACGCCCAGCTGCGGCGTACTCATGCGACGCCGGGACGCAATGCGCGAAACAGCGCAGCAAATTCCGCTGCCGGGCCGCGCCAGGACACATCCATCGCCATGCCGTTGCGTTGCATGCGCCGCCATGCCGGCTTGTTGCGCCACAAATCGGCCAGCCGACGCAACGCGTGCTCCAGCCCCGCGCGCGTCACCGGCATAAATTGCAAGCCGGTCGCCACGCCCTGCGCCAACGCTGCCGGGTTGGCATCGATCACTGTGTCGGCCAGCCCACCGCAGCGTGTCACCACCGGCACCGATCCGTAGCGTAGCGCGCAGAGCTGCGTCAGGCCGCACGGCTCGAAACGTGAGGGTACTAGCAGTGCGTCCGATCCGGCCTGAACAAGGTGTGCGAGGCCCTCGTCGTAGGTGAAGGCGCAGCCCACATGGTCCGCGTCGCACTCCGACGCTGCGCGAAACCCGGCCTGCAGGCCCGGTTCGCCGCTTCCCAGCAGCGCGAGTTGCATATTGTGGCTCCGCAATGACGGCAGTGCTTCCAACAGCAGATCGAGCCCCTTCTGCCAGGTCAGCCGACTGACCACGCCGCACAGCAAGGCGGCCGGATCCACGCGCAAACCGAATTTTTTTTGCAGCACGGCCTTGTTGGCGGCGCGGCGGACAAGCTGTTTGTCGATGAATTGAGCTGAGACAAGCCGGTCGGTTGCCGGATTCCATACGTCCGTATCGATACCGTTTAGGATGCCACGCAGGTCGGCGCCGCGCGCGCGCAGCACGCCGTCCAGCCCCATGCCGTTCTCCGGGGTGCGGATTTCGTCGGCATAGGTCGGCGACACGGTGGTGATCCGGTCGGCAAATACCAGCGCCGCCTTCAGGAAGCTGATGGAGCCGTGAAATTCCAAGCCTGCCGTGCTAAAGAGCTTAGGGTCGAGCCGTAGCACCGGCAACAGGGCATGCGGGAAAATGCCCTGGAACGCCAGATTATGCACGGTCGCAACAATGCCCGGCCTGGCGCCGTCGTGCGGCTGCAGGTATGCGGCCGCGAGTCCAGCCTGCCAGTCATGCAGGTGCACAATATCGGGCGTGTAAGCGGGTGCCGCGCCACGCGCCAGCGTGGCCGCCGCATAGCCTAGCGCGCCGAATCGCACCGCGTTGTCGGGCCAGTCCGCACCGTCCGCTCCGAGATAGGGATTGCCGGGACGGTCGTAGAGGTGCGGCGCCTCGATTGCGATGATATCGAGCGCTGCGGCGGTGCCGCGCAGCAGCCGGGCCGAGCCGCCGAAGAAATCCGGCAAAGGCAGGATTGTCTCGGCGGTGCGCAGGGCTGCCAGGACGGCCGGGTAGCCGCAGGTTAGGGTGACCATTTCGAAGCCTTGTGCGGCGAGCGCTGTGGGGAGGGCGCTGGCGACGTCGGCCAGGCCGCCCGTTTTGATCAGAGGGAAGACCTCGGAGGCGACGGACAGGATTTTCATCAGACACAGGCCAAGGGCGTCGTGCGACGCACGCAATCGGGTGACGCCACTCGGCCAAGCGGGGGCCTCAGGCTCCAGACGCACACTCTCTTGATGTATGTGTGCAAGTGATGGGGTTTTGGGACTAGTCCCCGGCTTGGTCCAGGGGCGTCACGCGAATGCGTGCGTTGCGCGAGGCCCGTGGCCGTCCTTCGTAGCATGATTAAGGCCCAACCCATTCCAGATACACCGCCGCCAACGGTGGCAAAGTCAACGCTGCGCTCGCTGCAAATCCATGCAGCCCGGCGCCAGCCGCCACAACCACACCATAATTCCCTATGCCCGATCCGCCATACCGCGCAGCATCGGAATTCAAAATCTCCGTCCAGGTTCCCGCGCGCGGCAGCCCGATGCGATAGAAGTGCCGCGGCACGGGCGTAAAGTTGCACACCACCGCAACCGGCGCCGCGCCCGGCGCCAGCCGCAGCCACGCAAATACAGAATTCTCACAATCGTCGGCTACAATCCATGCGAAACCGTCCGGTTCGCAATCACGGGCATGCAGCGCCGGCCTGTCCCGGTACATATGATTTAAATCGCGTACTAGCAAGCGCACGCCATCATGCAACGGATTCTGCAACAATAGCCAGTCCAGACCCTGGCGGAAATTCCATTCCGCGCCCTGCGCGAACTCGCCGCCCATGAACAGGAGCTTCTTGCCCGGGAATCCCCACATCATGCCGAAATAGACGCGCAAATTCGCAAACTTCTGCCATTCATCCCCTGGCATCCGCGCCAGCAGCGACCCCTTGCCGTGCACCATTTCATCATGCGACAGCGGCAGCACGAAATTTTCTGAATACGCGTATAGTATACCGAATGTGAGCTGATGATGATGCCATTTCCGGTGCGCCGGATCACGCCCCATATAATCCAGCGTGTCGTGCATCCAGCCCATGTTCCATTTGAACCCGAAGCCCAGACCGCCTGCATCCGTGGGCCGCGACACACCTTGCCAGGAGGTCGACTCCTCGGCAATTGTTACAATGCCCGGATCAGCCTCATACGCAAGCTCGTTCAGCCGCCGCAGAAAAGCACTCGCGTCGCGATTATCGTTGCTGCCGTCCGGATTGGGCAGCCATTCCCCCGCCGCCCGCGAGTAGTCGAGATACAGCATGGACGCCACCGCATCCACCCGCAGCCCGTCGATATGATACCGCCGCAACCAGAATAGCGCGTTGGAATATAGATAATTCGCCACCTCGCGCCGGCCGAAATCATAGATCGCGGTTTTCCAGTCCGGGTGGAAACCGCGCCGCGGGTCAGCATGTTCGTACAGCGCAGTGCCATCGAAACGCGCCAGCCCATGCGGATCCATTGGAAAATGTGCCGGCACCCAGTCCAATATCACGCCGAGCCCAGCCTGATGCGCGCGATCCACCAACCGCGCGAAGCCGGCCGGATCGCCAAAGCGCCGCGTCGGCGCAAACAGCCCTATCGGCTGATAGCCCCAGGAATCATCGAGTGGATGTTCGTTCACCGGCATGAATTCCAAATGCGTGAAGCCCATCTCCACGGCATAGGGTACCAGCCGTTCAGCGAGTTCATCGTAAGTCAAAAAGCGGTTACCCGGCCCGCGCTGCCATGAACCCAGATGCACCTCATAGCACGACATTGGGCGACGGCGCGCTTGCCCTTGGCTGCGGCTGGCTAGATGCGCCGCATCGTGCCAGGCAAAGTCCGGCTCCGCCGCAACGACCGACGCTGTCGCCGGCCGCATTTCAGTCGCCATGGCGAACGGGTCGGCTTTCTCTGGCTGGCGTTGCCCAGCCGCGCCGATAATATCGTATTTATAGGCCGCTCCGGGAGCCAGACCCGGCATAAATATCTCCCACACGCCGCTATTGATGCGCTTACGCATCGGTGTGCGCCGCGCGTCCCACGCGTTGAAATCGCCTATCAACGACACCAAGCATGCGTGCGGCGCCCATACCGCGAAGGCGACGCCCGCTTCACCTTCATGCTGCATGCAATGCGCGCCAAGCCGCTCGTAAAGTCGGCGATGTGCGCCCTCCACCAGCAGATGTTCGTCGAGCAAGCCAAGAATGGGCCCGAAACGATAAGGGTCCTGCAGGGTCCAAGTTCCGAAATGATTGCCCGCTTCGAGCGTATAGGCAAAACTTTCGTGCCGGTCCGCCAACCCCTCGAAGAATCCCGCCGGGTCGCGCTGGTCTAGCATAATGGGTGCGTTGCCGTCACGCGGTATGGCGCGGACATGCTCGGCGTCGACGATGAAAGCGCGGATAACGAGGCCGGACGCGGTCTGGTGCGGGCCCAGCAAGGCAAACGGGTTACCGTGGTTGCGCTGAAGGAGCGCTGTGATTTCGGCGCTGTCGGCGCGCCATTGCGGGGGCGCGGTCAAACGAAGACAGGGCGAGTGCCAGGCCCCTGCCTTTGGTTTCGTCCTATCAAGCCGGAACCCCCCAAAGCTCCGTCGCATATTCGCGTATTGTCCGATCCGACGAAAACCACCCCATATTCGCTGTGTTGAGCAAACTCGCACGCCACCACGCCGGCTGATCCCGCCACAATGATGCCACATCCCGCTGCCGACCATAGTATGACTCGAAATCGCCGGCTACCATGAACCAGTCGTGCCTCCGTACTGCGTTCGTGATGGCCGCGAACCGGTCCGGCTCGCCTGGCGAAAACACGCCTAAGTCCATAGCATCCAGAACTTGTGACAACTCCGGCGACGCGGCAATCGTCTCCGCCATGTCAATCCCTTCCTTCCGCCGCGCTTCGACCTGCGCCGCATCCATGCCAAAAATGAAGATATTCTCCAGCCCGACATGCTCCGATATCTCGATGTTTGCGCCATCCATCGTGCCAATTGTGAGCGCGCCATTCAGCGCGAACTTCATATTCCCGGTCCCGGAAGCCTCCATTCCTGCCGTCGAAATCTGCTCCGACAGATCCGCCGCGGGTATGATCACCTCGGCCAGACTCACATTGTAATTTGGCAGGAACACGATCTTCAGCAAATCCCGTACCGTCGGGTCGCTGTTGACCACGCGCGCCACATCATTGATCAGCTTGATGATCAACTTCGCCTGATGGTAGCTGCCGGCCGCCTTGCCAGCGAAAATCTTCACTCGCGGCACCCACGGCTTTTCCGGCTGCGCTCGGATATTGTCGTACAGCGCAATGGTTTCCAGAATGTTCAGCAACTGCCGCTTATATTCATGCATGCGCTTGATCTGCACGTCGAACAGCGCCGATGGATCAACGTGAATATCCAGTCGCGCCCGTATCAGTTCCGCAAGCGCGACCTTGTTCGCCCGCTTCACCGCGGCGAACTTCGCCTGCAACGCCGTATCGCCCGCCAGCGGTCGCACTTTCTCCAGCGTGCGCGCATCATCCAGCACCGCCGGACCCACCGTTTCGCTCAACAGCGAAGTCAGCCCCGGATTGCACTGCATCAGCCAGCGCCGGAACGTAATCCCATTGGTCTTGTTGCTGATCCGGCCGGGATACAGCATGTTGAAATCGTGAAACACGGTCTTGCCTAGCAAATCGCTATGCAGCGCCGAAACCCCGTTCACATGTCCCGAGCCCAGAAACGCCAGATGCCCCATCCGCACCCGCCGTCCATGACTTTCCTCGATCAGCGATACACTCGACAGCAGATTATCCCGCCCCGGATGCGCCGCCCGCACGCGGTCGATATGCAGTGCATTGAGCAGATAAATGATCTGCATATGCCGCGGCAGCAGCCGTTCCATCAGCGGCACCGGCCAGCTCTCCAGCGCCTCCGGCAGCAAGGTATGGTTGGTATAGCAGAACACGCCATTCACGATCGCCCAGGCATCGTCCCATGGTACCTCGTGCAGATCGACCAGAATGCGCATCAGCTCCGCCACCGCAATCGCCGGATGCGTATCGTTCAGCTGAATTGCCACTTTGTCCGGCAACGACCGCACGTTGCCGAAGCTTTTGATATGCCGCCGCACCAGATCCTGCAGTGACGCGCTGGCGAAGAAGAATTCCTGGCGCAACCGCAATTCCAGCCCCGCCGCCGTCTCGTCGCTAGGATACAGTACCTTGCTGATTGATTCCGCGCGCACCTGGTCCGACAGCGCACCGACATGGTCACCCTGATTGAACGCCGCCAACTGCAACGGATCGATCGGCCGCGACGACCATAGCCGCAACGTGTTCACATGCCGCGCGCGCCAGCCCAGGATCGGCGTATCGAATGCCACCGCCTCCACCCGCTCGGCCGGGTGCCATACCAGCCGACGCGCCCCATCCTGCCCGAATACCGCCTCCACCTCGCCGCCGAAGCCGATGTCGTATGTCAGTTCAGGCCGTTCGAATTCCCACGGATTGCCGAACGACAGCCATTCCTCGGGATATTCCTTCTGCAGCCCATTCTTGATCACCTGGCGGAACAGCCCGTGATCGTAGCGAATACCATAGCCATGTGCCGGGATCGCCAGCGACGCCATGCTCTCCATGAAGCACGCCGCCAGCCGCCCCAGCCCGCCATTGCCCAAGGCCGCATCCGGCTCCACGACTCGCAGCCGGTCCAGATCCACACCGAGCTCCGCCAGCGCACCCCGCGCCGTCTCCGTCAGCCCGAGGTTGTTCAGCACGTCGAACAGCAGGCGCCCGATCAGGAACTCCAGCGACATATAGTATACGCGCTTGGCGCCCTGCCGGTAGGTTTCGCTGGTGCTCTCCATCCAGCCTTCCACCACCCGATCGCGCACCGCCAGCGCCGTGGCGATGAACCAGTCCCGCTCGCTTGCGGTGTTGCGGCTCTTGGCGACGTGGTAGGTCAGCTTGCCCAGAATGGCGTCACGCAGCGTGGCCTGTTTATCGGCGGCCGGCTCAAAATCCATCGCGTCGTCTCCCCACGCACGTCCGGGCCGAGTGTGTTACGCGCGGGGCGCCACGGCAACCGAAGAAGCGGACTTTCTTTTTTGAAAAAAGAAAAACTTTTGCTCCTGGCGTGCGGCAGCCTACGCGGCGCCAAGGCCCCTTGCCACCTCGTTCGCCAGGGCGAGCGACGCGGTCAGGCCCGGGCTTTCTATGCCGAACAGATTGACCAGGCCGGGCACGCCATGTGTTGCCTCGCCCTGAATCAAAAAATCCTGTGTTTTGTCGGCGGGCACGATTTTCGGGCGAATGCCGGCATAGCCGGGCTGCAACGCGCGGTCGGGCAGGGCCGGCCAGTAGCGGCGGATGGCGGCATAAAACCGCGTCGCGCGGAACGGATTGACCAGATAGTCTATCGTCTCTACCGCCTCAACATCCGGGCCGAAGCGCGCGCCGCCCGCCAGGTCCAGCGTCAGGTGAATGCCGGCACCGCCGGGGATTGGCACCGGATAGATCAGCCGGCGGAACGGGCTGGTGCCCGCCAGCGCAAAATACGTGCCCTTCGACAAGTAGGCGGGCGGCACCTGATCAGGTGGAAATCCCTCCATCGCCCGCGCGAGTCCGATCGCACCGAGCCCGGCCGCGTTGACCAGGTGCTTGCACCGCAGCCGCGTGCCGTCCTCCGCCGTAACCCCGAACCCGCCGGATTCCAGCGCCAACCCGGTTACATGCGTGCGAAACGCGAAAAGCGCGCCGGCCGCCTCCGCGTCCGCTTGCAGCGACCGCATGAAGGCCTGGCTGTCCAAAATCCCCGTCTCCGGCGACAGCAACGCCGCGGTGCAGTGCAGCGCCGGCTCTAGCGCCACCGCCTCCGCGCCGCTCAGCCACCGCAACGACGTGACGCCGTTTGCCCGAGCCTGCGCTTCGATTTTGTGTAGCGCCGGCTCCTCATCCGGCGCCGTCGCCACCACCAGCTTGCCCAACTGGCGCGCCGCGATGCCCCGCGCCGCGCAATAGTCGTACAGCGCGATGCGACCGGCGACACACAGGCGTGCCCGCGCGCTGCCGGGCGCGTAATATAGCCCTGCATGGATCACTTCACTGTTGCGGGCCGAGATTTCCATGCCCGGCGACGGCCGCCGTTCCAGCGCCAGCACCGTGTGCCCCGCCTGCGCCAGCGTGCGCGCTACGGCCAGCCCAATCACGCCGCAGCCGACGACGACTGTCTGCACGTCGTGTATTATGGGGTCTGCCCGCGTGTGGTGACGTGAACGGCGGACATGACGTTGCGTGCGGGTCTAGCGCGGGGTTAGGTGATACAGCCCAGCGCCGACCGTGGTGCCTGCACCGGCGCCGACTGCAACCCAGGTTGCCATGTCATGCAGCGCCACGCCAAGTGCTGTGCCGATGCCCACGCCGACCGCAACGCCCATACCGATGAAGGATGTCTGGATCATGCTTCATCCTGACCACAAGTTCCGTGCGACGCAACATCGGCTACTCCTCAGGGCACACAAGACGTATTCCTTTTTTCAAAAAAGAAGTCTTCCTACTTTTTCCTAATCCCCCGCCGCGAACCTTACAGCTTCCTCGGCAGCACGAAAAAGCGCGCGGCTCTTCTGCCGCGTCTCCGCCTCCTCCGACTCCGGCACCGAGTCCGCCACCACCCCAGCGCCGGCCTGCACATGCATCACGCCGTCCTTCAGCACCGCCATGCGCAGCCCGATGCAGGTATCCATCGTGCCGTCCGGCGCGAAATACCCGATGCACCCGGCATAGATGCCGCGACGCACCGGCTCGAGCTCCTCGATGATTTCCATCGCTCTGATCTTCGGCGCCCCCGTGAGCGTGCCGGCGGGAAAACCGGCCGCAAGGGCATCGACCGCATCGAGGCCGGGCCGCAGCGTACCCTCTACCGTACTGCTGATATGCATCACGTGGCTGAACCGTTCGACCGCGAAACGCGCGGTCACCGCAACCGAGCCCGGCACTGCGACGCGCCCGACATCGTTGCGGCCCAGATCCACCAGCATCAGATGCTCGGCCCGCTCCTTCGGGTCGGCGAGCAGGTCCGTCTCCAACGCGGCGTCCTGCTCCGGCGTGACACCACGTGGCCGCGTGCCGGCGAGCGGCCTTATGGTGACGCGATTGTCACGTAGACGCACAAGAATTTCCGGGCTGCTGCCGACCACAGAGAACGCATCGAAATTAAGGAAGAACAGGAAGGGTGCGGGGTTGATCCGCCGCAGCGCTCGGTAGAGCGAGAACGGCGGCAGTGCGAACGGCGCGGAAAAACGCTGGCTTGGCACAATCTGGAATGCATCGCCGGCGGCGATATACGCCTTCGCCCGCATCACGGCGTCGCAATATTGTTGTGCGGTCATGTTACTGACTGGATCGGGTTGCGGTGGTAGCGTCACCGGTGGGGCCGCCGTCGGCAACGGCCGGACAAGTGCCGCGCGGGCGTCAGCCACACGTTGTTCCGCATCCGCCCATGTGGCCGCAAGGTCCGCACCGGCGCTCGCCCGCACCGGCGACACCAGGAAGAACTCGTCACGCACATTGTCGAAAATCGCGAATAAAGTGGGCCGCAACAGCACCGATTCCGGCAGCCCCAGCGGATCGGCATTTTTTGCCGGCAGGCGCTCCATCAGCCGCACCATGTCGTAACCCAGATAGCCGACCAGGCCACCAGCCATCGGCGGGGTACCGGACGGCAATTCCAGCCGGGATTCCTGTAACAGCGCCCGTAATGACTCCAGCGGCTTGCGTGGGTCCGCCACGAACGCGTGCGGCGCCGACAGCGCATGGCGGTTGACTTCGGCGACACCGTTGCGGCACCGCCAGATCAGGTCAGGCGCCATGCCGATGACCGAATACCGGCCGCGTGCCGTGCCGCCTTCGATACTTTCAAGCAGAAATGCATTTGGCGCGCCCTGCGCCAGCTTCAGAAACGCCGCAACCGGCGTGAGCAGGTCAGCGACACCAATATGGATCGCGACATTTTGCGGCATCTGCGCCAGCATCTAGTGCCTGCCGTCAAGAAAAAAGGAAGACCTTTCTTTTTTGAAAAAAAGGAGCACAAAACTTTTGCGAATTGTGTCCGGCGATGACGCCGGCCGGGTAGGCCCGATGTTGAATGCAACAGACAAAAGTTTTTTGGTTCTTTTTTTCAAAAAATAACCACTTTCTTCCGCCGCGACGCGGGTGAGGTGCGTCACTGGTCGCCCTGCGACGATAATTGCTGCACAAGCGCCTCGTTTGGCACCACATGCGCATCGGCCAGCAGTGCGTGGGCGTAGGACTCGATCGTCACGTCGCGTAGCGCGCGTGCCAGTCCGTCATTTACTTGCTTCATGCCCTCCGCATCCCCCTTTGCGTCCGGGTGCACGATGTCGGCCAACGTTGCGACCACGAAGCCGTTCGGCGTCGCCAGCATGGTCGCCTCGCCGACCTTTAGCGTGAAAAGAATCTGGGCGAGTTCCGCCGGTACCGTGGGCGGCGTGTGTGTGCGGGTCACCGGGGCGCTGCGCGTCACCTGCCGGCCGCTGCCCCATGCTGCGGCAGCCAGGGCCTGGCCCCCCTTTACCGTGGCGAGCAGCCGTGCCGCATCTTCCTCTGCGTCATGGTGCACCTGTTCGGTTTGCCAATCGGAAACTACCCGTTCACGCACTTCGGCAAACGGCCGTGGCGCTGCCGGCGTAATCTCGTCCACCTGCACCGCGTACCACACATGGTCCGGCCCCTCGGTAAACTGCGTCGTCTCACCCTTTTTCGCGGCGAACGCATCGGCAATGATTTTCGTGCGGGCCGCACCGGTCGCGGGTATGGGCGCCGGCGTGCCGTCGCGCGTATTGCCCTGCGCGTCCAGCGTGCCCTGGTCGCCTGCCGCCCCGATATCGCCGGGCACCTCGTCGATCCGGTTGCCGCCGGCGAACAGATCCTGCAATTTCTGCGCCCGCGCGTCGATCACATCCATCGCGCGCTCCGACCCAATGCGATCCCGGATCGTGTCGCGCAAATCCGCCAGCGCCGGGTTCTTCGCCGCTGTCATCGCGGTAACCCGCACGAGCTGAAACCCGAGTGGTTCCCTAATCGGCCCGATGACGTCATTCAGCTTCGCGGCGAACGCTGCCTGCGCCAGTTCCGGAGCCGGAATGGCCTGCGATGTGGTGTTGTCGAGCGTCGTTGCGGTGGCGCCGGTTGCTTTTGCCGCCGCCTGCATCACGTCCCACGAGGCGCCGGATTTCCACATCACCGCCAATTTCTGTGCATCCTGCACCGTGCCGAACGTAATCACCTGCAGCGACCTGGTCTCCGGTGCCGAAAACTCCGCGCGGTGCGCGTCGTACCAGGTGCGCATATCCGCATCGGTGATTGGCAAACTACGCCCGATCGTCTGCGGTGACAGGATCACCATGCGGATATGCCGATATTCCGGCGCAGTATATTTCTTGATGTTATTCGCGTAATACCGTTGCAAGATCGAATCTTTCGGCGCGGCAGGCGGGGTGCGGCCGGCGAACGGCACCTGCACCATGTCCGCGTGCCGCGTCTCGTTGAAATAGTCGTATACCAGCTTCGACATGGTCGCGGATGGCGCGCTGCCCGCAACTACGGCTTGCAACAACTGGTCCTTGACGATGTCGAGCCGCGTCATGTCCTGGAACAGGACAGGCGTCAGATTGTTCTGCCGGAGCACCTGCAGATAGGTGTCATGGTCGAATTTGCCGGTCATGCCCTGGAACGCAGGAATAGCGGTGATCGATGCCTGCACCGCGCGGTCGGGCGCCACCAGACCCATACGCTGCGCCTCATTATCGATCGCTTGCTGGGTCACCAGGCGCTGCAGCGTCTCGTCGCCAATCTGCTTGCGGTAGAATGCCGGGACCTGCGTCGGGTCGGGGAATTGCTGAGTTACCCGCTGCATCGTCTGGTGGAACTGCTGCTGGAAGCTGACCGCGGAGACCCGCGCGTCGTCTACGGTCGCCACCGACGTGGGGTCAGGGCCGCCCGAGCTGATTTTCCCCGATACGCCCCACACGACGAACGCCGCCGCGAGTGCCAGGAACAAAAGACGGGCGGGCCAGGTGGCCGCAAGATTGCGAAAGAAACCAAGCATGGCGCCTTGTGTGGCGACGGCGCGGCGAAAGCAAGAAGGTGGGGGGCGTCGTGCGCAGCACGCATTCGCTGAATGAGGCCCACGGCGGAGGCCCTGGCCTTCCCGCAGTTCAATGCTCTACCATCTCCTATGGGGGAAGCATGCAGCAACTTATCGCCGGCAACTGGAAAATGCACATGACACGTGGCGCCGGCGCCGCGTTGGCGCGCGCGGTGGCCGACGGCGCCGCCACGGTCGAGTGCGATCTCGCGGTTTTTCCCCCATTTACCGCCCTCGCGGCCGTCGCTGAAGTTTTGCACGGTCGGCCCATCCTGTTCGGCGCGCAGGATTGCCATGCTGCCCCAAGCGGCGCCTTCACCGGCGACGTCGCTGCCGCGATGTTGGCCGACGCTGGCTGCGGCGCCGTTATTCTCGGCCACTCCGAACGTCGCCATTTCCACGCCGAGACTGACGCCCAGGTCCGCGCCAAAGCGCAAGCCGCCGTGTCAGCCGGCCTGTTGCCCATCATTTGCGTGGGCGAGCACGAAGCCGACCGCGACGCCGGCCACGCCGAGCCAATGGTCTGCCGCCAAGTCGCCGAAAGCGTACCCGATTTGTTCACCGGCGTCGTAGCCTACGAGCCAATCTGGGCGATCGGCACCGGCCGCGTTCCGACGCTGGACGACGTCGCGTCCATGCATGCCGCCATCCGCCAAGCGCTGGTCCGGCGGCTCGGCCCGGACGGCATGGATGTCCGGATTCTCTATGGCGGCAGTGTCAATCCGCACAATGCTGCCGACCTACTGAGCGTCGATGACGTCGGCGGCGCGCTGGTCGGGGGCGCCAGCCTGGAAGCGGCAAAGTTCCTGGCGATTGCCGCCGCCGCTCGGCGCGGCTAGAAGGCGGGCCTTCTCACAAGGCGCTTCCATGTCTGCCCTCATTCCCGTGCTGCGCGTGGCACATTTCTTCGTGACCCTGGCCATGATCGGCGTGGTGCTGATCCAGCGCAGCGAAGGCGGAGGCCTCGGCATTGGCAATAGCCAGGGCATGGGCGCATTCATGAGCGGCCGCGGCACCGCCAACTTGCTCACCCGCGCGACGGCGTTCCTGGCCGTGGGCTTTTTCGGCATTTCGCTCACCTTGGCACTGTTGACGCGTGGCACCACGCTCGGGTCGGTGCGGGACATTTTGGCGCCGGTGAAGACGCCGGCGCCGATCAACGCGCCGTTGAAGCCAGCCGTGCCGACGGTGCCGACGAAGTAAGGAAGGATGTTCTTCTTTGAAAAAAGAACCAAAAAACTTTACCTGCTGGGTTCCGCGCAAGATGACGCAGGTACGCGCCAGGTGATGAGAGCGAAGGCGTAAAAGTTTTTTGTTTCTTTTCTTCAAAAAAGAAGGCCTCACTTCCTTTCTATCGGGCCAGCGCGCTACAACGGTCTCCCATGACGCGGTTCGTATTTATCACCGGCGGCGTGGTCTCTTCCCTTGGCAAAGGCATTGCCAGCGCGGCCCTCGCCGCCCTGCTGCAAGCCCGTGGCTACCGGGTGCGCCTGCGCAAGCTCGACCCCTATCTCAATGTCGATCCGGGCACCATGTCGCCCTATCAGCACGGCGAGGTGTTCGTCACCGATGACGGTGCCGAAACCGATCTTGATCTCGGCCACTACGAACGCTTCACCGGCGTTCCCGCCACCAAATCCGACAACGCCACCACCGGCCGCATCTATTCCGAGGTGATTGCCCGCGAACGCCGCGGCGACTATCTTGGCGCTACCGTGCAGGTGATTCCGCATATCACCGACGCGATCAAATTCGCCATTACCCGCGACACCGACGACCTTGATTTCTGCCTGATCGAAATCGGCGGAACCGTCGGCGATATCGAAAGCCTGCCGTTCCTGGAAGCCATCCGGCAACTCGGCAACGAACTCGGGCCCGAACGCACCATGTTCGTGCACCTCACGCTGGTGCCGTATATCAGCAGCGCCGGCGAGCTGAAAACCAAGCCCACGCAGCATTCTGTGAAAGAGTTGCTGAATGTCGGCATTCAGCCGCAAATGCTGCTGTGCCGCTGCGACCGTCCGATCCCGGACCATGAGCGCCGCAAAATCGCGTCGTTCTGCAACGTGCGCCCCAGCGCGGTCATTGCGGCACTCGATGCCGAAAACATCTACGCCGTGCCGATCGCCTATCACGAGCAAGGCATGGACCGCGAGGCGCTGCGCCATTTCGGCCTGCCGTTTGAGCAGGACCCGGACCTTTCGACCTGGCGCAAAATCGTCAACATTGTCCGCGCGCCGGAAGGCACCGTGCGCATCGCGGTCGTCGGCAAATATACCAACTTGCTTGACAGCTATAAATCGCTGAACGAAGCCCTCAGCCACGGGGGTATCGCCAACCGCGTCCGTGTTCAGCTCGACTGGGTGGACAGCCAGATTTTCGAACAGCCGGACGCCGTGACGCGCCTGGAGGACGTGCACGGCATCCTCGTGCCCGGCGGCTTCGGCGAACGCGGCACAGAGGGCAAGATCGCCGCCGTGCAATTCGCCCGCGAACGCAAAATACCGTTCTTCGGCATATGTTTTGGTATGCAAATGGCCGTAATCGAATGCGCCCGCAACCTGGCCGCTCTGCCCCATGCCAGCAGCACCGAATTCGGCCCGTGCGACGAACCGGTGGTCGGCTTGCTGACCGAATGGGCCCGCGGCAATGACATCGAACGCCGCGCTGCGGGGGGCGATCTCGGCGGCACGATGCGTCTCGGTGCCTATCCGGCGCTGCTCGCACCGGACAGCTTGGCCCGCGCGATCTATGACGGCGCGGCGGAAGTCTCAGAGCGCCACCGCCACCGCTACGAGGTCAATGTCTATTACCGCGCGCAGCTTGAGGCCGCCGGCCTGCGATTCTCTGGCCTGTCGCCTGATGGTATTCTGCCGGAAGTCGTGGAATACCCGGATCATCCTTGGTTCATCGGCGTACAATATCACCCGGAGCTGAAATCGAAACCATTTGCGCCGCATCCGTTGTTTGCGGGATTTATAGCGGCATCGGTGCGGCAGGCGCGGCTGGTGTGAGAAGGTATTTCAGCTTTTGAAAAAAGGATTATGTTACGCCTACCAGTGCTTAATAAGAAAGGCATTTGCGATTTGCGCGGAACCCAACAGATAAAGGCTTTGTGGTTCTTTATGTCAAAAAAGAACTTCTTACCTTGTTGACCCCACGTTACGTCAGCGTCGGCAATCTCACGATTGGCAACGATTTGCCGTTCGTGCTGATCAGCGGCCCGTGCCAGATCGAAAGCCGTGATCATGCGTTTGAAGTCGCTGACGCGTTGTCTGCTTTATGCCGCGACGCGGGCGTGGGACTGATCTATAAAAGCAGTTACGACAAGGCCAACCGCACCAGCGCGTCCGCAGCGCGCGGAGTGGGCATGGCGCTTGGATTGCAAATATTGTCAGATGTGCGCGAAAAATTCGGTATTCCGGTGCTGACGGACGTGCACGACACAAGCCATTGCACGCCGGCCGCAGCCGCGGTGGACGTGCTGCAAATCCCCGCCTTCCTGTGCCGCCAGACGGATCTTCTGCTGGCGGCAGGCGAGACCGGCGCTGCGATCAACGTAAAAAAAGGCCAGTTCCTCGCCCCCTGGGACATGAAGAATGTTGCCGCGAAAATCGCCACGACCGGCAACGATCGTATACTGCTGACCGAACGCGGCGCGAGCTTCGGCTACAATACTTTGGTCAGCGACATGCGCGCTCTACCGATCATGGCCGAAAGCCGCTACCCGGTCGTGTTTGATGCCACTCATTCCGTGCAGCAGCCCGGCGGCCTTGGTACCGCCTCCGGCGGTGAGCGCCACTTCGCCCCGGTGCTGGCGCGCGCGGCGCTTGCGGTAGGTTGCGCCGCGATCTTCATGGAAACCCACCCCGACCCTGACCGCGCGCCCAGCGACGGCCCCAACATGATTCCGCTGCGCGATATGAAACATGTTTTAGCCATGCTGCGTGCCGCCGACGCCGTCGGCAAGGCCTGGCAACATTGCGTAGGCGCCGGAAAAAGCGGCCTCGAACAGCTGTAGGGTGCAGTGCCGGCGGCACTACACCCTTGTAATGCTGCTTTGATTACAGCGCGTCAAGCGAGTGGACCAGCGCAGAGGCGCCGTGGGCACGCACCGTGTGGCGCAGCACGATGTCGCTGCTGGTGACAGGGTGGCCGTAATAATTGGCGTCCCCGTCGCGCAACGGTTCGACGACCGTGCCGTCCAGGCTGATGCCGGCATAAGCGCCGCTTGACGACGCCCAGACGACGAGGTCGGCGCCGGCATGCGCGGTCGTGGCGCCTTCAACCGTCGAGCCGAGTGTCGCTACCGCGATGCCGGCATTTGCGCCGATCTTGAACTTGTCCTGCATCAACGCGTCCAGCGCCTTCGTGGTCATGACGAACATGATCATCTCGGAACTCTGAGCGCCGATCTGAAGTCCGAAGCTCGCCGAGGCAACCTGGTAAAATGCCGGGTCGCTCCAGCCATGCGCGCCGCGGACCAACAAAACGGCCTGCCCGCCCTCGCCGCCAAAGAAGAAGCCGGCCTTGAAGATGCGTGGTGCGATCAGAATCGCGCGGGCTTCATGCAGCAACTGGCGAGCATTGCCGAACGCCTTGTCGGTGCGCAGGTCCTGCAGGGTGCCGACCGAATGATCGATCAGCGTCTGTTCATCGCTCACGGCGAGCGCCGGGGTTGCCGTGGCGAGGCTCATGACCAGCGCGCCGGCGGCCGCCATGCCGCGCAGATGTGTGCGAAAATTTTGCATCTTTGTCCTCCAAAGCTACTCAAACAGAAGATGGCCAGGTGCCGGGTGCACGGGCCGCTGTCTGGGCGTAAAATGCACTAGATCGACAATAGTTCCGTCACCAGATGGCGCAGCACGGCAACCAGTGGGGCAGCGCGGACCGCATCGTACGGGCCGGGCGCCGCCTCGTTCATGTAAGTTCGCTGGGCCAGTTCGAGCTGGATGGCGTCGATGCCCTCCGTCGGGCAACCGTAATGGCGGGTGATATAGCCGCCGCGGAAACGGCCATTCAGCACATGGGAAAAACCCTGATCAGCGGTGACTGCGATGGCACGGCCGGCGATCTCTGACCTGCAGGCAACGCCATCATGAGTTCCGAAATTCAGGTCAGGCAGCGCGCCGGCAAACAGACGCGGCACCTGGCCGCGGATGGAATGGGCGTCAAGCAGGCGGACCGTGCCATAAGCGGCGCGCACGCGGTGCAGGGCGGCTTGTAACGCGTCGTGATAGGGCTGCCAGTAAGTTGCAATGCGGTACGCCAGGGCGGTATTGTCCGGCGGATCGCGGTCGTATAGCGGCAGGCCGGCGAACGTTTCCGTGGGGCAAATGCCGGTTTCGGCCTGGCCGGGATATAGGCGCTCACCGCCGGGGCCGCGATTGAGGTCGACCACGGTACGGGCGTGGGTGGCGACGATGAGCGTCGCACTGAGGCTGGGCGCGAAGTCGTAGAGGCGGTCGACATGCCAGTCAGTGTCAATTACCGCGCGCCCGGCCGGGGTCAGTTCGTTCGCGATATCGTCCGGGACGTAGGTTCCCGCATGCGGGACGCTGATGACGAGCGGGCCGGTGCCTCGATGGAGGTGAAACAGCGGTGGCGCGGTCATGCGAAGAAATCGCCGGCAAGCGTGGCCAACGCCCCGGTTTCAACCAGCTCGGTAGCGGCCTCGATGTCGGGGGCGAAAAACCGGTCCTCGCGATAGGCGGGGACGACGGCGCGTATTGTGGCCAGCGCGGTGCGCAGCGTGGGACTGGTTTCGAACGGCATGTGGAATTCGACGCCCTGTGCGGCGGCGAGCAATTCTATCGCCACAATTCCGGCGGTGTTGGAAGCCATGTCATGCAGACGGCGGGCGGCGAAGGTGGCCATGGAGACGTGATCCTCCTGGTTGGCCGAGGTCGGCAGGCTGTCGACGCTGGCCGGGTGGGCCAGCGATTTGTTTTCCGAGGCGAGTGCCGCGGCGGTCACCTGCGCGATCATGAAGCCCGAATTGATGCCGGGGTCGGTGACCAGGAAGGCGGGCAGGCGGCTCATGTTCGGGTCGGTCAGCAGCGCCAGGCGCCGTTCCGATAGCGCACCCATTTCGGTGATCGCAAGCGCCAGCGTGTCGGCCGCGAACGCCACCGGTTCGGCATGGAAATTGCCCCCCGAAAGAACATCGCCATTGTCGAACACCAGCGGATTGTCGCTGGCGGCGTTGGCCTCGATGGTCAACGTAGCGGCGGCCGCACGAATAATGTCGAGGCATGCGCCCATCACCTGCGGCTGGCAGCGCAGGCTGTAAGGGTCCTGCACGCGGCCGCAATCGATATGACTCTCGCGGATCTGGCTGCCTGCCAGCAGCGTTCGGAAAGCGCCGGCGGTTTCGATCTGGCCGGGCTGGCCGCGCGCCGCATGGATGCGAGGGTCGAATGGCGTGTCGCTGCCCTTCGCCGCGTCCACGCTCAGCGCGCCGGCGACGATGGCGCTGGAGAATAATATTTCAGCGCGAAATAACGCGGTGAGCGCCAGGGCCGTGGAGGCCTGCGTGCCGTTCAGCAGCGCCAGCCCCTCTTTGGGTGCGAGCGCGAGCGGTGCGAGGCCGGCGCGCTGCAAGGCGGCCGCGGCCGGTATCGTTACGCCATCGACGCGGACATTACCCTCGCCGATCAACGCGGCGGCGAGGTGCGCCAGTGGTGCGAGGTCGCCCGAGGCGCCGACCGAGCCCTTGCTCGGAATGCACGGCATGATGCCGGCGCGCAGCAGTGCAAACAGCGCGTCGATCACCATCGGCCGCACGCCGGAAAAGCCGCGCGCGAGGCCGATAATTTTCAGCGCAATGATCAGGCGGACGA
>Ga0116228_10000006_pt1 | contig 129399 bp, 120 predicted proteins | sample S1TSphfallax_2_FD_89694 | JGI IMG/M metagenome (GOLD analysis project Ga0116228, IMG submission 89694) | Host-associated microbial communities from peat moss isolated from Minnesota, USA - S1T2_Fc - Sphagnum fallax MG | ecosystem: Host-associated > Plants > Peat moss > Unclassified | place...
AGTTTGGCGATTTATTTAGCAGCTTTCTTTTTCCCGGAAATCCACCGGAAAAATGATTTTATCTGGAGTGGTATCGGTTTATTTTATGCCTTAGTACTACTGGTTTTTGCGCCAGTCATTCAGGGAGGACTTTTATTGGGTCATCTAGCTAGTGTGATTCTCCTCATTTGGTTGGGCGGAGAAACTTTGTTATTACGTCGCCAATTGACCCCAGAAGTAAAAAGAACGCCTGTACCCAGTTTGGCATTGCTCAAAATCAGTATACAAGAAGTTGTGCAAAAACAGTTATCTCCAACGACTTTCCGGGAACGTTTGGGTCAATTGTCAACTGTGATCGCTCAAGTTTTTCGTAATTTGCCACATTTATTCCGGCGAACTGTTCCGCAAAAACTAGAAGAGAATCCACCTGTATCTATTCTAGAAAACTTAAACGAAACTAAAAAAACTGTATCCCAGACTGTTTCTATCACAGAAGAGATCGCACAAGTAGAGGAAGTCAACATAGCAGCGTCAACGGTCAACAGCGAGACCATAGAAGTTCTCCCTGAAGTTCTCCCTGAAGTTCTCCCTGAAGTTGCACAAGATACAAGTGGCAAATTCAACAGCAGCCCCGATAGAATAAATAATATAGAATAACTAAAATCTGAGGAAATCTAGCAAAAGGCAAAAAGCCAGTAGCAACAGAAAATTCTCAAATAAACTAGGAAGATTTCCCTTGTGTTTCCCCTTTACGACGAAAACCCCCCACAACGACTTTACCCATATTGCACTTATGGGTTGATTGGTATCAATGTTTTAGTGTTTTTACACGAAGCCAGCTTATCCAATCAACATCTGGAACAGTTTATTAATTTATACGCTATTATACCTCATAAGCTGATCGCGCACTTTGGCTCAGAGTGGATTGCACTGTTCACATCGCAATTTCTGCATGGCGGTTGGTGGCATTTGATATCCAACATGATATACCTTTGGGTATTTGGTAAAAATATTGAAGACCGCTTAGGTCATGGTAAGTTTTTAGTTTTCTATTTATCTTGTGGGGCTTTAGCTGCTTTATCCCAATGTCTGATCAGCACATCTAGTAACATTCCTTCTCTCGGTGCAAGTGGTGCGATCGCTGGTGTTTTAGGCGCTTATATCCTATGGTTTCCGCAAGCAAGGATCAAAAGCTTACTCTTTTTAGGCTTTTTCATCACCATTATTGAGATTCCAGCTTTATATTTAATCGGGATTTTCTTCCTGCAAAATTTATTCTATGGTTTTGCTAGTCTTCAGACAGTAGCTAAACTCAGTCCAGACATGGGGGGAATAGCTTATTGGGCGCATATTGGAGGATTTATTTTTGGCATGATTTTAGGACCTTTGCTGAATGCAATTGATCGGAATTAACCAAAACTAAGCCAAAACTAAGCCAAAACTAACTTTTACCAACGCTCATAGATAACTCATCTAGTTTTGCAGAAGTTGCTGACGCACCACCTGCTGGAGAGGTAATTGGCATCTCCAATGGCATTGCTGATTCTGATGTGGAAATTTTTACAGGTATGTCCGCACCATTAATCGCTCCACCTATAAGCTCTAATCCGTCTTCTAGTAATTGATCTATAATTTCACCCAAGAGCGTTCCTTTTGTATAATTAGGACGTGTAACTAGGATTATACCATCACTGTAAGGCTGAATTAAATATGGATCGTTGGAGAAACTCAGAGGAGAAGTATCTAAAATAACTAAATCAAAACGTTCACGTACATCTGCCATCAGTTGTCGGATTTCGCTTGATTCAATAATAGTCGCAGAATGTTGCATTGCTCCGGGACTAGGAATAATATATAAATTCTCTACTTCAGGTACTAAACGGATACATTCACCCAAATTAGAATAGTAGAGTAACGGTTCGTTAAATGCTTCTGGATCGGGACTCACTTTCAGTGATGTTGAGCGAGTCGGCGATCGCCAATCCATTTCCACAATCAAAGTCCTTTTACCGGCTCTAGCGGAGGCTATACCTAAGTTATAAGCAGTTACCGTTTTACCCTCTTCATGGCTAATACTAGCGATCATCAGCACCTTCAAGTTTTTCCCATTAATCCGCCGTAAGTTACTCCTAAAGGTCTCATACAACTCTAAATAATCAGAATTTAACAGAGTTATTACGGGTAAAATATTGTCATTTATATTGTCTGTTGACATAAAAGGTAATTCTCCCAGTATTTGCACATCTCGTGGGATGAATATCTTGCGTATATCTTCTTCAGTTCTGAGGATTCCTTCCATAGATCCTAATAAGAAGATAATTACCGTTCCCAATCCAGCGCCGATAAAACCTCCTATACCTAGAGTAACAGGCACACTCTTAGCTTTAACTATCGCAGGTTTAACGCTGGTCTGTTTGACAATGCTCAAACTAGAAACAGTTTCCGCCTCAGCTGCTTTAGCATCTGTAAGTTTGGCTTCTATTTGGTCATAGATAGCTTTTTTGAGGGTGACTACTTCCTCCAAACGCGATCGCTCCAACTGCTTATTGGGAATAGCGGAATATTGCTGACGTAATTGCGCTTCCTGACTAATTTGCTGTTTTAGTTGTTCTTGTAGTGTATCCTGTTGGGTTTGCAAAGTAACTAATTGGTTTGCCAAAGCCTGTCGTGTAGGATCCAGACTACTTTGAGTCCGAATTCCACTGACATCCCCGGCGAAAGGAGCCGCAACTCCATTACCACCTAAAACCTCCGCTGCACGTTTTTTTAGTAACTCTTCAGCCGCTTGTTGTTGACGACGTAACTGAATCATTGTGGGATGTTCTGGTCGTAAATCTTTCCGAAGTAAAGCAATTTGTGACTCAGTTTGATAAATTTGGGTGCGTAAGTTGGCAATGATCGGGTCAGCACTTAAAGCAGAAGCAACATAAGCCCGATTTACTGTTAGTCCCAATTTATTTTCTAAACTCTGGATTTGTGCTTTAATTCCTGCAATAGTTAGTTTTATTTGGCGTTGTTGATTTTGACCCATAGTGATAGCACTAAGCAGACTGCCGTTTTCTGCGAATAAAATAGCAGGTCTTTCTTTGCGATCATATTTTTCTAATTTCTTCTCTGCAATTTGTAGTTCCCGTTTAGCTTGCGGTAAAAGAAGATTAATTTTCTGAATGATCTCCTTTAACCGCCCACTATTCAAATTTTGGCTGGAGAGTACCATCTCCTTCATCAATTCATCTAAAACATTTTTAGCAATATATGGGTCTCTATCTATATATTGAAGTCCTATTATGTTGGTTTCTAATTCACCAGCTTTATTCTTTTTCGGTAAATTTAAATTGATATTTGTACTAATATTTTTGGAGTCAAGTTTTAGTCTTGTGGCTACTGTATCAAGTATTTGATCTGATAGCAAGAAGTCTTCATTCAATTCCTTACCTTGTTCTTGAATTTCTGAACCAGTCTTAGAAAAGGAAACTGGTTGACTAGTATAAGCAAGTGAGCCACTTGCAATGTAGCTAGTTGGTGGTTGTGGTTTAAGCGCTACAATTGTCGCACCTGCTAAAACTACGATAAAACTAGCCATTCCAATCCATTTGTACTTCTTGAAAGCGATTAAATAACTTTTGACTATGGGTGGCATCATAAATAATTTCAAGTTTAATTTCAAGTTTAAGATTTAGATTAATTTTTGCTGGAGGTACTACTTACCAACAAGTCCATTACCAAAGTTTTGAAAAAAGTTAGTAAACGATTGAATATTGTAAAAAGGTTGGGTAAGAGTGCTCAATAAATTACTCAATCGACCAATTAGGTTACGTCCAACTACAATTACATCATTATCTTGAAGTGGTACATTTTGCGAGATATCACCTGCTAATGCCCGCTTGGCATCAAGTTTTCTCGTAATGGCTTTACCTTGATCAGGATTAAAACGAATCAATGCCACACTGTGGAGATTAGCTGTATCTAAACTTACTCCTGATAAAGCATCTAGAAAACTACTCCCATTGGGCAGGGTTTGCGTAATTATGCCACCAGCAGAATAATTTAATACTCTAACCTTGATTTGTGATACAGCTAAAGAGGAACGGGATATTAAGTTGCGATCATAACTTTTATCATTAGCTACTTCTCGATGAGGCACAATTATGGCATCACCATCTTGTAACCGCAAATTAGGTGGTGCATTACCATTCAGTAAAACAGAATACAAGTCTATATTTTGAGAGAGGATCAATCCATCAGCCAACTTGCGTCGCACCTGTACTTTTCTTAGATCCGCGGCTAAAGTCGTGCCACCAACTAAAGGTAAAACATCTACAATATGGGGGACAGAAGCATTGATAGTATAAATTCCTGGACGGAAAACTTCTCCAGTAACGGTAATTTGTACTGGACGCGGCTGTAAAAGAGCTACTGCTACAATAGGTTCAGGGAGAATTTTGCTGGTAGCTAGACGAATTTTTTCTTGGGCTGCTTCTAAACTCAAACCTTGTAAGGACAGCTTACCTACTTGCGGTACAATTATACTACCATCTATAGCGATCGTTGTTTGAAAACTGAGATCTTGATGTTGAGTTATTAGTGATAAGGTAACTTTTGGCTCTACTACATAATGGTCTAAAGTAGAGCGGATTTTTTCCTTAGCCGCATCTAAAGTCAATCCCTGTAAGTGTAGATTACCTAGTAATGGTACTATTATATTACCCTCAGGATTGATTATAGCTTGGAAATTCAAGTCAGAGAAGCGTTGAACTGTCACATTAATTGCATCCCCGTTACTTAAGTGATACTGTCCAGGGGGTCGTTGAATCATGACACTGATTGCATCTCCTGTGTTTAATATATAATGGTAAAATTCCGGTGATATTTCGTCTTTTGCTGGAATATCTGATTTTGACACAGGTGCAGGCAATGGCGACAATATTGTTGACCTAGAAGGTAAATTTTGAGCTACAACAGGTTGAGTAAATACAATGAACCCAGCCACCACTTGGGTAGTCAAGAGACTTAGTAGATTAAATAGACATATATGAGAGATATAATTTAGAAGCATGGGTTTGAAATCAGGATAATGTCAAAAAACTTCTGTCGTTAATTTTATCTGCACTGCTTCACCAAGAGAATGCATCAATTTCCAATACTTTTCTACTTCCCCTAGAGGTTCCATTGGCATGAGAATACTAACTGCTACCCAGGGAATTCTTTGATGCTGCCATTGTGCTATTTGATCAGCTACAAACCATTCCCAGGGAGTAGTAACACCAGCAGTAGGTGTTGCATACCATTGTAAAACCGCATAACTGTGTAACTGAGTTGTAGAACGGAAGAATCTAGACTCAATCTTCAATTGGTCCTTAGAATACTTTTTTACTGGTTGTTTAACGATAAACTCTGCTATGCGATAGGTCGATTTTTGCCAAACTCCCCATTGAGAATTCGCCCAATTATCAATATCTGTCCATTCTACTTCTGGTCGATCTCTGGGTCCATTCTGAGGTAATAGCATCAGCGTAACTTTTATATCTGAATCAGCCTGCTTAATATTTTGTAATAACCATTTATGTTCACCAATTTCTGGGCTGTTGTGTGAGAGAGTTTGCCATCCGGGTAGACTGAGTCCCATTTGACGAACTTGTTTTAATTTTGGGAGACTAACTACAGATGGTGGCGATTGCCATTGCCATTTTCCTGTAAAATACCCAGGAATTGCACCTACTACCAAAAGCACAATTAGCAACAAAATTGCTGTTATGTGAGTTAATTGCTGTTTCTGAAAACCCTGATATAGATAATTCATTGATTAGTAACTGAATTACAATCTTAACTACTTAATCCCCCCTACCCCCTGCTCTCTACCCCCCTGCCTTAATTCTCGTTAATGCCATCTGCTAAATTATCTGACGAAAAATAGCTACTTATCCAATTTAGCGCAGGTATTAGTACTAGTAGCGTACAGGTAGAATAAACTTCGCCGCCCCAACCGGCGTGTAACCATTCAAAGGCGGCTGCTTGGCCAATACCGTGTAAATAAGCAAGTAATGTATTGCGCACAATGTTAGAAACTATGCTAACACATGCAGTTGTGCCTAAGAAATAAGTGGTTATTTGGCGTGATGATATCGTATTTGTCCAGTAAAGTAGTATCAAACTAACGTTTATAGAACTAAGTAGTAGCTTCAAACCCGCACAGTAGGGAGCAATTTCTGTAATCTGGTTGTTCACGTATATGTCAATACCAAGCACGGTGACTTTCATGCCAAACTCACTCAGGATAAAACCTACTGTATGGGCAATAAAACTTTGCCAGGGAAATGTATAAGGAGCTACTATGTAAGGAAATGCCGTTGGTGTCGCTAAAGATACTAGCAACATGGGGAATCTCTGTAATTTAAGCCCTCCTATGCCTTTGAACCATAAACATATTCCTACTAGGATTACAGGAAAAGACAGGTCAACCCATTCAGCTACACCACTTAGGTAAAAAACTCCCCCTAATAGGAGTAGAAAACCACCTAAAGGATGGGTTGTATCTGGCAATCTGTGCCACTTTTTGCGGTTGAACCAGATTACATAGCCAGCAAATGGTAGAGTAATAATCCCATGACTAAAATACTCATGCACTGTACTGATATTTTTGTGTAGCCAGCCGTCTACCCAATGTAATATTAGAGGAGTATAGAGCAATAGCAATAGGATTAAAATGCTCAATTCAAGTATTTGCCTTGTACTATATTTTTTAATTTCTGGCTGTGCTGTCATCATAAGAGTAATTATCTGATTTTTGGTTTGATTTTGTTTTGCACTATCTCAAAAGAGAGATAGAGGGCAGGAGGCAGAAGGTTTTTACTTATTTCTGCTGATTTAAAAATCTAAGTCTTGGATTTACCTCCTGCCTCCTGCCTTCGTCCTCCTGCCTTCGTCCTCCTGCCTTCTTACTTGCCAAATATGACTGAGGCAATGGTATTAACAACTTCTTTCACTTGGGTGCTGCTTAAGCCTGGGTACATAGGTAATGATAGTATCTGTTTTGCCAGTTTTTCTGATTGTGGAAAATCTCCTTCTTGATAACCTAAGTTGCGAAAGGCTGGTTGGAGATGGCAAGGTTTGGGGTAATGAATACCTGTTTGAATACCTGCTGACTGCAACTTTTCTTGCACTTGTTGGCGGTTTATCTCTAGGCTGTCATCAATCCGAATCACATACAAGTGATATATGTGTCCTGTGCCACTGTGATTTTTTATTGGTGTAATTCCAGACGATGCTAAGTATGATAATTCATAATCATACTGTTGGGCAATAGCCAGGCGATCGCTATTCCACTGTTGTAAGTAAGGTAGCTTATGATGTAATATTACTGCCTGTAAAGTATCTAAACGGCTATTAGTACCACATTCAGTATGAATATACTTTTGGGTAGAGCCGTAATTTCGCAAACAACGGATTTGATCAGCAATTCCTGCGTCTTGTGTAACTACTATCCCACCATCGCCAAATGCTCCCAAATTTTTGCTAGGATAAAAACTAAATCCTGCAGCTGTACCTATGGAACCAGCTATGTACCCCTCTCTTTCCGCTAGATGCGCTTGAGCAGCATCTTCAAAGATTAGTAAATTATGCGTACAAGCAAAATCCCGGAGTTTGCTAGGTGAAACCATTTGTCCATACAAATGTACGGGGACAATTGCTTTAGTCTGTGGTGTAAGAGCTTCTTCAGCCGCACTTAAATCTATTAAAGCCGTTTGTTCATCGCAATCCACTAGAATAGGTTTAGCTCCAGCACGCAATACACCAAGGAGTGAAGCAATAAAAGTATTTGCTGGTAAAATTACTTCATCACCAGCACCAATGTTGCTTGCTTGTAAACCAAGAGTGATAGCATCAGTTCCAGAAGCAACTCCAACCCCATATGCAGTGCCACAAGCCTTGGAAAATGCCCTTTCAAAATCTAATACAGCTTGCCCTAGGATAAAGTCTCCCTGGGTTAATACGTACTGAATTGCTTTTTGTAATTCTGTTTGGATTGGTGCATGTAGTAGATTTAAATCCACAAGCGGAATTTTTACATTCATTTTCTTAGCATTAAATATAGTGTAGACTTACTTAACCTAAACAAGTATTAAGGTAGCAATGGCAATGATCGAATCAGAAAACAAAATGTTTGCCTCATTAGATAGTTGGGGTTCCGCACAAACAAGAGAGCAAAAACGTCTTAAAGCACTATCAGAATTTAGTTTACGTCGATTAGAAACAATTCCCATATTTGAAGAAGCTACTCAAACCGCCGCCCATTTTTTGGCAGCCGAAATCTCTATTTTGGGTTTTATAGATCGAGACCTCCATTGGTTTAAATCATCAGTGGGTCTATCGAGATTGGGATTAATGAATGAACTAGCACAAAATAGACAAATATCACGAAGAGAGTCCTTTTGTAACCAAGTTGTAGAAACTTCCCAAACTCTAGTTATAAACGATACCCATAATACATCTTATGCTGGTATATCTACTACAAAATTAGTCCAAAGCTATGGCATTCGTTCTTACTTGGGAGCGCCACTAATTGATGCGGAAGGGAACTGTCTGGGTACTTTAGCAGTAATGGATCGCAAACCCCGGAGTTTTACGGAAAGAGATATTGAGTTTCTCCAAATTATTGCTCGTTGGAGCATGAGCGAATTTGAACGTAATTGGCTCATGCAACAAAATGTGGAATCCGATATGAGAAAAAGTCAAGTTAGTCCATCAATTAATACAGAATACACCGTTGACTTGAATATCTCTTTACCGACCAGGGAAACAACCTTTGACTCCACCAAACCAATTAAACTAGAATTGTTACACCAACTAACTCAAGAATTGCGCACTCCCTTGACATCTGTATTGGGTATGGCTAGTGTTCTTGCCAGAGAGATTTATGGTCCATTAACCACTAAACAGCGAGAATATCTGGAAATCATTCAGCATAGTGGTAAGTATTTACTTTCTTTGATGAACGAAATCACTGAACTAGGAATCATGAATACTAATACCGAGGTATTAGATATAGCACCGGTTAATCTTGAAATGCTATGTCAACAGGCAATTAATACTTTAGAAGAAATAGCCAATCGTCGAGAACAAGATATTCGCCTATCTATAGAACCAGGTCATTCTCGCATCTTGTCTTTGGATAAAGATAAAGTACGACAAATGGTATATCATTTGGTTTTTAGCGTGATGCAGCTATCTCCCACAGGAAGTATTATCCGTATTCATAATTCTTTCAAGGAAAATAGTCTTTGTATTGCTGTTTGGGTTTCTCATCCTTGGTTGGGAACTAGTATGACTGAAGTAGACCCTTACGGTTGTTTACCATCTTTATCCCCATTAGAAATGGTTGATGAATTATCCCAGAATGTTATTACCCATACACCAGAAAACCAGGATATTTTGCTCACGATGTTCGATAAAACACTTGAATTAACTGGCGATGATTCAGGTATTAGATCGGTTAATCTATTGGATAATTCCGGTAACTTATCTCGTAACCTACCACGGGAAAAACTCAGCTTGTTACTCAGTTGTTATTTAGCAAAGTTACATGGTGGCGATATCTCAATTCAAGGTTCATCCGCATCTGGCTACCGTTATATACTATCACTACCTCAAGGTGGTGCTACTATCGCACAATCAGAGGAGACAGATGACAGCAAGGAGATGGTAGGAGTTAGAGGGCAGGAGTTAGATGGTGTTTATTGAGTATTTGGTGCTTTGTTGTCACAACACTTTTATTTAACACTTATTGACTGCAACAAGAATGATATATATATGGTTCTGTCCCATAATAATAGTTTAAAGTGAGATTCTATGAATTCAGTCTGGGAAAAATTTACTTTATCCTCTCTACCATTAAAAGACTATCTGGCTAGTAGTTATTTTTATAGGCTTCTAGTCGGAAGTTTACGTTCTTGGCAGCAAACAAGTATTTTGCTACAGTGGGGAGATATAATTGCTACTGCACTACTTAGTCTGGTTTACGCTTTAGCGCCTTTTGTTTCTACGACCCTAACTGGGTTATTAATACTGGCTTGTATAGGATTTTGGCTGATATTAACTTTGTCTGATCGAGCAAGAGATACAGCTTCTACATCAGTTACTCCTATCCACTTCTTGGTATTAATTTATTGGGTAATTGCGGTTTTTGCTACAGCCCTATCACCAGTCAAAAAAGCCGCATTAGACGATTTAGCTACATTAACACTCTACTTGTTGCTTTTTGCGCTTTGTGCCAGAGTTTTGAGAATCTCTCGCCTCCGTTCTTGGTTGATTACCCTTTATCTACATGTGTCGCTGATTGTTAGTGTATACGGCATTAGACAATGGTTTTTTGGAGCAGAAGCTTTAGCAACCTGGGTTGACCCAGATTCTAGTCTATCTAAAACTACACGCGTTTACAGCTATTTGGGCAATCCTAATTTGCTGGCTGGATACCTGCTACCAGCAGTGGTTTTTAGCTTAGTTGCTGTTTTTGTTTGGCGCAGTTGGGTGCAAAAAGCTTTAGCTGCAACTATGTTTGTCTTGAACATTGCCTGCTTAGTTTTAACTTTTAGTCGTGGTGGTTGGATTGGCTTGGTTGCTGCTACATTCATTCTGATTGCACTACTATTTTACTGGTGGAGTAGCAAAATACCACCCTTTTGGCGGACTTGGTCTTTACCGATATTTTTAGGCGGTTTGATCGGTGTCTTGGCATTAGCCGTCATATTTATCGAGCCTGTCCATATCCGCTTTGCTAGTATTTTTGCTAATCGGGCTGATAGTAGTAATAATTTTCGCCGGAATGTTTGGGATGCTGTTTTGCGGATGATCCACGATCGCCCAATCTTAGGTATTGGACCTGGACATAATGCTTTTAACCATATTTACCCTTATTATCAGGAACCTCGTTATAGTGCGCTCAGTGCATATTCGATTTTCCTGGAGGTGGCTGTAGAAACTGGCTTAATTGGTTTAGCTGGCTTCCTTTGGTTACTCATAGTCACTTTTAACTCTGCCTGGATACAACTTAAGTTTTTACAAGCACACAGAAATAAAAGTGGCTTGTGGTTAATTGCAGCGATCGCTAGTCTTGGCGGAATTTTGGCTCACGGTACAGTAGACACTGTTTGGTATCGTCCTGAAGTTAATACTGTCTGGTGGTTGCTAGTGGGTTTAATTGCCAGCTATTGGACAGCGAAAGAAGCAAGGGAGTAGAAGAGATGGACTCGCCTCTTTAGTAACTCTTCATCGCTCGTTGCATATCCCGCTGATCTTGGCGGCGTTTTAAAGATTCTCGTTTATCGTGGAGCTTTTTACCTTTACCCAGGGCAATACTTGCTTTTACCCAGCCGCGTTTCAGATACATTTTTAATGGAACTATTGTTAACCCCTGTTGTTCTACTTTACCAATGAGTTTACGAATTTCTTGACGGTGCAGTAATAGTTTACGTGTACGACGGGGGTCATGATTAAAATACTGGCTACTAGCAGTGTAAGGAGATATATGTACATTAAGCAACCAGGCTTCACCATCTCGGATTAAAACATAACCATCTTGTAGGTTGACTTTACCTGCACGAATTGACTTGACCTCCGTTCCCGTCAATTGAATTCCTACTTCATAAGTTTCCAGTATTTCATACAGAAATCGTGCCTGCCGATTATCGCTAATTACTTTATAACCATCATTCTGATCGCTCATGGAAAATTTTGTACGGTTGACTTATGTTGGCAAATTTACTTTTATCAAGGAAATTGATTGCTTGCTTAAAGCATGTAGTTAGAACATGTGAGCTTCTTATTATAGATCTTCCTGACTAATCATGACAGTATTTTCAGTAAGCTAGCCTTAATCAGGTGATTTAGGTATATTTTATTCTCAGTAAACAGCCTATGATTTCATATTTTATTTATATTTTATTTATATTTTATGCTTTTACTAGTCATTAACAGATGATCTTGTCTTAGGATCGGTAAGTAGTACTATCCGAAATTTGCACGCTGATTAATGCCTCTGTAAATTATTGTTAATCATATTTTTAGTACCAATTGATGACATTAGGCTACTTAGTTAAAAACTGATTAAAAAATTATTGGGGTTTACCATCTATGCCTTTGACTATCCTGATAGTCGATGACGATTTGGGTACTCGTCTATCTATTGGCGATTATCTAGAACTATCTGGCTACGACGTAATCACTGCTCATGATGGTCAAGAAGGATTGATGATGTTTGAGAAGCATCATCCTGATTTGATTGTTACAGATATTGTGATGCCACAGATGAATGGTTATGAATTGGTACGTCGCATTAGGCAACAATCTAGTTTTAGATTATTACCTATTATCTTATTAACAGCTAGAAATAAAACTCAGGAAAGAATTTTGGGATACCAGTCTGGTTGTGATTTATACTTGCCAAAACCTTTCCAATTGGAGGAATTATCCGCTGCTATTTGTAATTTGCTAGAGCGATCGCAAATTATTCAATCTGAATACAACATTTCCCATTTAAGCAATGGGGGGTTTACCCAGAGCAAAATGGTAGTTGAGATGAATAATATGGATAGTAGTGTATCTACATACAAGCAAAACCCTCAAGTACTCGCATCACTAACTGCTAGAGAGCAGGAAGTATTGGAACTGCTGACCCACGGTTTATCTAATGCCGAAATAGGACTGCAACTGCATCTCAGCTCCCGCACAGTAGAAAAGTATGTCAGCAATTTATTCAGAAAAACTGCTACTAACAATCGAGCCGAATTAGTCAGGTTTGCGATTAAGCACAATCTAGTTGATTAACGTATTTCAGGAGTCCTGTACAAGCATCAGTTAGGAGATCTATGACGTGATCAAATCCCTCAGGACCACCATAATAAGGGTCAGGGACTTCTTTTAAATTATAACTACCACAAAAGTCACACATAAGACGAATTTTATGGTAATATTGCCCAGATGGATCAATGGCTAAGATATTGTGATAGTTATCTAAGTCCATTGCGAGAATTAGATCGAACTCTTGCAAGTCAGAGTACTGAATTTGGCGGGCTTGTCCTTGAAGTTTAATTCCCAGTTTTTTAGCAGCTGCTTGGCTCATACGCCTATCTGGGGCAGAGCCGATATGATAATTAGATGTACCAGCAGAGTCACACAGAATTTTGTCACTTACCCTAGCTTGCTCAACCAGATAATTCATGATATTCTCTGCTGATGGAGAGCGACAAATATTACCAAGACAGACAAATAGAAGCTTGTAAGACATAAATTAACAGCATAAATATCATTCAAAGAATATCATTTTCCTAGTTTTCCAAATACTCCTATAGCATTCTCAGTACTTTTCCTACTCTTCATCCCCCCTGCTCCCTGCCCCCCTGCTTCTTCTTAGAGGAGTAGTTCTTGGAGAGTCAAGAACTGCTCCACTCAAAGGCTTGTCTTGCAACTAAAATCCAGGTAATTCCAGTCCGCTGGTTAAATCTTCCATCCGTTCTCGCATTGTCGCCGTAGATTTCTCATAAGCGTTTTTCATAGCGGCTGTGATCAAATCCGAGAGTATTTCAGCACCTTCCGCTAAAGCTTGCGGTGAAATCTCCACTCTTTTTGGTTCCTGGTTACCGCTAACAATCACTTTAACTAGACCATTACCTGACTCCCCTATAATCTCCATCTGCTCCAACTCATCCTGAAGACGCTTTGCACCTTCTTGTACTTGTTGTGCTTTCTTAAAGGCTTCGGCTAGTTCTTTCATTTTACCTAAGCCAAAGTTAAATCCTGGTCCTTTTCCTGTCATAATTTATTTGTCCGCCAGTGCTTTGAATAATAAATCAAATTCAATTATAGATGTGGTAGGTAGTTTAACTATGGAGTTTTCGGCCAAACTTGGAATTAACAAATTGTTAACAAGCAGGAGAAAGAGGGACACAATACTCGATAGAGCAGAAAAAACTCATGATTAAAATTCTTTCCCCTGCTCCCCTGCTTATCCAATGGTTTGAAAATCGCCCAGAATTTTAACTTCTGGCTCTAACCAAATTGACCAATTTTCTTGTACTTTATGTTGGATATGACGAATCAGGCAAAAAATATCGTTAGCCTTAGCTCCTCCACGATTGACAATGAAGTTAGCGTGGAGATGAGCCACCTGTGCTCCGCCTATTTGATACCCTTTTAAACCAGTTTGTTCAATCAACCACCCAGCAGAATAAGGTGTGGGATTGCGGAAGACACTACCACAGCTAGGAAAGTTATAGGGTTGTGTACTCAATCTATGCTGTTTATGTTCTTTGGTTTTAGCTAAAACTTTTTCTGGGTCTGCTCCTGGTTGCATTTGTAAAGTAGCTTGTGTTACTATACGGTCACCACCTTGTAGTGCAGAAGTACGGTAATGATAACCTAACTTTTCAGGTGTAATCGTTTCTATAGAGCCATTAGATAAAAGCAATTCAGCTTTTACTAGCATGTCAGAAATACAGCTACTATGCGCTCCGGCATTCATCACTACAGCACCGCCAACAGTTCCGGGGATGCCAACAGCCCATTCTAATCCTTCCCATCCTAGAGATGCTGCTTCCAAAGCTAAGCTGGGAATAGATTCTCCTGCTGCTACAGTTAATTGACCAGTTGCTAAGTCGAAATGTTTAAAGCGGAGATGCCGAGTAGCAATAACTAAGCCTTGTATGCCTTGATCGCTCACAAGTAAGTTAGAACCAGCTCCTAGTATGGTTAATTTCAAATCTCGTTCTCTAGCATACTGGATACTGGCTTGTAATGTGGGTATATCGGTAGGAGCAACATACCACTGAGCAGCTCCTCCGACTCTATAAGAAGTGAAGGCGGATAAGCTAGCTTGGGATCTGAGGACACAATTAGTACCTGGTATGTGAAATTCTCCCTCACCACCTAGATAACTCTTTTCTGGCTGCTGGGTCGTCAAGCTAGAGACATTGCAGACTTTGCTAACTGTCTGGGAAATGATCATTTTAATTTCAGTTTGTGAAGTTTTGGATGACTTATCCACCGTAAATATACGGTAATAGAACTAACTTTGGGAATAACTACTAGCAAAAGAATTTTATTCAGCAACTAAAACCTAGCCAGTTATTTAACTTGTTAAGATGTAGCTTGGGCTGGTGTACTCATTGTGGTAATGATTTCTGGAATTACCTGATTCAAGTTACCCGCTCCTAAAAATAGTGCTAAGTCTCCTGCACGTAGTGCTTGCAGCAAAAACTCAGTGACAGTAGCTAATGTTGGCTGGTACACAACTTGTATCTGCTGTTTGCTAATCGCATTAGCAAGCTGTTCTGAACTAACTTGTCCTAAATTTAATTCCCCTGCACTATAAATATCTGTTAGCACAACTAAATCAGCATGGGCAAAAGATTCGGCAAATTCTTCTAAAAAGGTAAATGTGCGACTATAACGATGGGGCTGGAAAATAGCAACTACTCTTTGAGCTGGTCTGGCTTGGAGGCGTGCTGCTGCTAAAGTAGCACGAATCTCGCTGGGGTGATGAGCATAATCATCAATAAAGGTGATTCCTGCAGCTTCACCTCGATACTCAAAACGCCGTCTTGCGCCTTCAAATGAGGCAATACCTTTGGCTATTTCTCCAAACTCTAATCCCAAAATTCTCCCTACAGCTACTGCTGCTAGAGCGTTACTGAGATTATGCCGACTCAAAAGCCGCAAATTTAAGACACCTAAAGCTTTTCCTCTTTCCCAAACTAGCGCCGTTGTACCGTCAGCACGATAGTCTACATTGGTAACAGTGTAGTCAGCAGATGTATCTGGATACAGACTATAACTAATGCTTGGCTTTAGGCGATCGCGTACTGTTTGACAATCAATGCTAGCCACCAGAGTTTTGCACCCGTGGGCAAACTGTTGAAAAGTAGTAATCACTTCCTCTAATGTTCCATAATGATCTGGATGATCAAGTTCGACATTAGTGATAATACCAATTTCTGGTGTGTGCTTAATCAATGAGCCATCTGATTCATCGGCTTCAGCCACCAAATAACGACTTTGCCCTAATCGAGCATTACCTTCCCAAGCGTTAACTTCACCACCGATCAAAATTGTTGGGTCAAGACCAGCTTGTAACAACATATAGCCAATCATGCTACTAGTTGTAGTTTTGCCATGAGTTCCAGCAACAGCAATACTATAGTAGTCAGCAATGAGAGCAGCTAAAACGTCTGAGCGATGTAATATTGTGCAACCCATCTCTAAAGCTGCTTTATATTCTAGGTTATTCGTGTTAATTGCTGTGGAACAAATTACTTGAGGTAAGGTAGGAGCAGCGGTCGAGTTTTCAGTTGAGTCTAATAATGTTCCCTGGATTAATCTCGTTGCGGAGAAACACTCTAAATTATTTGCTTCTTGTCTACTAAAAATATGAGCTCCGAGAGACTCTAATTTTCGTGTCATTTGATTAGGACGGAGATCCGAACCTGAGACTGGTAAATGTCTTTTTAATAAAACGTATGCCAAGGCAGACATTCCGATCCCACCAATCCCAATGAAATGAAAAGGTCTGCCACTAAAATCTATAAAATTATTCATCGCTGACTCCTAGAAATGCCACACCACACCAAAAACACAAATAACACGCGTATCATATCAGGATTTTGTTTTTAACAATACTACTCTTGCAATACTTTCTCTACAGCAATACACAATGAATAGTTAGTTTTAATTTGCTTTTACCGATTGAAAACAACTCTGTACTAGCACGGGATTTGACTATTTGGGCATTACTCCTATGAGTATTCAGAAAATTTTCGCCATATCGGGACATAAATTCTCGTAATTGTAAATACATAAGCTCCTGTTCAAATTACTGACCTGGTTGAGAAATAAAACATGATTCCGATAGAACTATCTGCCGATGATCCTATATTCATGGAATATGGGATCATTTGGTCTAGATGCTTTTTGAGCTTTTCCTCCCTGGTATCCTAGTTATGAGTTAGCACAAACGTGTGATCAGTTAGTTTCACCTAGACTACTAGGTGGTGAGACTATAGCTCAAAGTGAATGAATCTGCAAGCAGGTAGAGCAACAAATAAAGGAGCAATTTAATACCATTAACTAGCAGTTTTTCCATTCACCTCAGGGATGAGTTTTTCCTTTTGTTTTGTCCACCAACTTTTCGGTGTATGAGCATCAATCACTGATTATTTTAGTACCTTAACCTGTGAAACTTTATATTTATACTCATAAACCCTACTCAAGTAATCCTGAATGAAATCTGTGTTTTTTTAAGATCTAACACTTTATGGTTATAAATGCTCCCCCCCTTTGCGATATGATTGGGGTCAACGATATCAACTTATAGGCATAAATACAGAGGGCATGACACTGTGATTAGAGTTGCAATCAACGGTTTCGGGCGTATTGGACGTAATTTTGCACGTTGTTGGATAGGAAGAGAGAATAGCAAAATCGACCTTGTGGCGATCAACGACACTTCCGATCCCAAAACTAATGCTCACCTGCTAAAGTATGACTCCATGTTAGGTAAACTAAATGGCGTTAATATAAGTGCTGATGATAATTCGATTAGCATTAACGGGAAGACGATCAAATGCACATCCGACCGCAACCCAGAAAATCTCCCCTGGAGAGAATGGGAAGTGGATTTGATTATTGAGTCCACTGGTGTGTTCACTAGCAAAGAAGGAGCACTCAAGCATGTGCAGGCTGGAGCCAAGAAAGTCTTGATTACGGCTCCCGGAAAAAATGATGATGGTACATTTGTGGTTGGTGTAAATCATCGTGATTACGATCACAATGTACATCACATTATTAGTAATGCTAGTTGTACTACTAATTGTTTAGCTCCTATTGCCAAAGTATTACATGAGAAATTTGGCATTATCAAAGGAACAATGACCACTACTCACAGCTATACTGGTGATCAACGTTTATTAGACGCTTCTCACCGTGATCTTCGTCGAGCTAGAGCAGCAGCGTTGAATATTGTACCTACGTCCACAGGTGCAGCAAAAGCAGTAGCTTTAGTTATTCCTGAACTAAAAGGTAAACTAAATGGTGTGGCTTTGCGCGTACCCACTCCCAATGTATCTATGGTGGATTTTGTTGTACAGGTTGAGAAACCAACAATTGTTGAGGAGGTTAACCAAGCTCTTAGAGATGCAGCTGAAGGTCAGCTTAAAGGCATTCTAGAGTATAGCGAATTGCAGTTGGTTTCCTCTGATTATCGGGGGACAGATGCTTCCTCAATTATTGATGCTAGCTTGACTTTGGTTATGGGAGCCGACATGGTTAAAGTCATGGCTTGGTATGACAATGAATGGGGTTACAGCCAAAGAGTTCTCGATTTGGCGGAAATAGTCGCTGATAAGTGGGTTTAATCTCTGCTAGCAAACGTAGGTTGGGTTGAGCAACAGCGAAACCCAACATGCTCAATCAACGATTTTGTTGGGTTACTCTTCGAGAAGCCGCTCCGCGTCTTCGTTCCTCAACCCAACCTACATAACGGTTTTTAAGCGCTGAAATGTTGAAATCCCTGATCGCGACTAAGATGGCGTTGAGGGAATTGGCGATCGCCATTGATTAATCTCACTGCTGGGTCTAGTTGCATCCTACCGATAATCGCCGCACTTAGATTTGATCGTCCCATCTGTTCTACGAAATTTAGTGCCATGATCTCTGGTAAGCACAAAACTAACTCAAAATCCTCACCACCATATAGCACATATTCTAAAGATTGTTCTGGTGTGAGCCAGGAGTTGAAATTTGCTGGTATGGGAATTTTGCTATAATCGAGTACTGCTCCTAATCTACTGCCTTGACAAATTTGTAATACAGCATCTGCTAACCCATCACTACTATCCATACCCGCTACATTAAACAGATCATCTTTAATATCAACAGAATTCAGAATAACTTGATCTAAAATCGGTAATACATCTAAACGTGGATTTGGGCGTTGATGTGCTTTGATTAGACTTTGCTTTTCTGTGGGTGACAGATGATCACCTTGTTCGGGATGTAGTAGTAATTCTAAACCCGCACGAGAAGCACCATGATATCCAGTCACGACGATCGCATCTCCTGCATTTGCCGCATTTCGCCGCATGAGTAAATGAGGATCAGCTGCTCCCAAGGCGGTAATAGCTAAAGTAATTACGGGCGATCGCACAATATCACCACCCACAATCGGCGTATGATATATTTGGAGACATTCTGTCATTCCCTGGTATAGACGCTCAACCCAATCCACTCGGACAGTTCCCGGTAGACCTAATCCCACAGTTATTCCCAGTGGATTAGCGCCCATAGCGGCTAAATCAGATAGATTAGCCGCTGCTGCACGCCAACCAGCATCCTCAGGTGAAGTAGTGCGATCACTAAAATGTACCCCATCGATCAACATATCTGTTGTGACTATCAAAGACTTATCCGGTGGGTACGCCATGATGGCTGCATCATCCCCGATCATGTCTGGCGGACAAAACCTCTGCAATTTTTCTAGCAGCCCTTTTTCACCAATGTCTTGAACTAGCACAAACGAATAGCTCTCTTGAGGGGGATAACTCTACAACTGAAAAAATCAGAATTACAAATCAAGCGACTAAATTCTCTAAACCTTTGACAACAGTTGCAGATTCTATTTTATCACCTGCTTTTAGTTTTCTTAAAACTGCTTCACCATCAGTCAGATAACCAAAAATCGCATAACGCCCATCCAAAAGATTGCGTCCGGCTGGAGTGAGTTCTGGTTCAAACAGAAAGAAGAATACTTGAGAAGAGCCTCCATTCGCTTCTCCCTCAGGACGAGCCATTGCTAAAGCACCAAAAGCAGAGAAAGGCAAAACAGGCATATCTAAATAACGACCAGCATCTTCCAAAGTTATGCCATAAGTCGGACTTTTATCACCTTCAGCCAGAATTTCCAAAGGAATTGCTCGGTATTTACCTGTTTCAGGATCGATAAAGCCTACTTCTTTACCTACTGGGTCGCCAAATTGTAACACATAAGAATCTTCCGAACGGGTAAATTCTAAACCGTTATAAAATCCTCTTTGGACTAAATCTACAAAATTACCAGCAGTAACCGGGGCGCTATATCCATCTACAACCACAGTTAGCTTACCCTTGCTAGTGGTAAAATCTATAGTAGCACGACCTTTAAGTTGGGGTAGATTGCTATATTCAGATGGCACTTCATAAGGAAATTGCGATACCATAGATTCCTCTAGATCAGAGACAATCCCCAGTAGCTGATTTCTTGTAGCCAAAATTTCGGTTTTCGAGCGGGTTTTGAGCAGTTGTTCTAGATCTGTTACCCCTGATTGTAACTGCTTGATCCAAGTTTTGGCTTGAAGTTGGCGTTCTAGAGGAACACTTGCTAAAATTTGGGAGGGTTTGTCCAAAATCCGAGATACTTGTTTGATGTCTTGGGAAACCCCACCCCAACGCTTATTAGCCCGCAACTGGCGAGAAATATCTTCTAAGCTAGCTTGCAGTTTCCTGATCGGCAGATTGTTGATCGGTAGTGCATATCGCAGCAGGGTTTGACTATCAGTAATGGCATTTCCTGATGGTAGACTAGCATGACTTGAATAAGTCCAGATGGTTGTACTTACACCCAAGAACATGATAATCATCAGTATGATCTTGATGCTGTAATTCAGCCAGGGCTTGAAAAGATTAAACATGAGTTTGCTTAAATGCAGCATTGAGTATTTTATAGGAAGTGAATCCTCAATCATCTTCCCACACTAATAGTACGGAGTAAGCAGCTTAAAAAGTATCCCAGAATCTGATCTCAATCTGATGAGAATTTATTTCGTTTTACTACTGGCTGATAACTACTGTCAAATTACTCCGACAGAAGGGTACAATAAATGCCGATTATCTGACAAAACCTAAAAATTTCATGATCTCTAGTAACGACTTCCGACCCGGTGTTTCCATTGTCCTAGATGGTAACGTATGGCGAGTAATTGAATTTTTGCATGTAAAACCTGGGAAAGGCTCTGCTTTTGTCCGCACTAAGCTGAAAAACGTTCAAAGTGGTAGCGTCGTTGAAAAAACTTTTCGAGCTGGGGAAACAGTACCACAAGCTACCTTGGAAAAAATCACTATGCAGCATACATATAAAGAAGGCGATGAATTCGTCTTTATGGATATGGAAAGCTATGAAGAAGGTAGATTGAGTGCATCACAAATAGGCGAACGCGTTAAGTATCTCAAAGAAGGTATGGAGGTTAATGTGATCCGTTGGGGTGAACAGGTATTGGAAGTAGAATTGCCTAATTCTGTAATTTTGGAGGTGATCCAAGCAGACCCAGGACTTAAAGGTGACACAGCAACAGGAGGCACTAAACCAGCTATTCTGGAAACTGGTGCAACTGTGATGGTTCCTTTGTTTATTTCTCAGGGCGAACGTATCAAAATAGATACCAGGGAAGATAAATATTTAGGTAGGGAATAAGAATTAATGTTAATTAATGTTAATTAATGTTAATTAATGTTAATTTCTCTGCCCGACTAAAATAGAAATTCAAAATTCACACCAACCATAAAACGCTCTATTCTTGTTAGAGCAGGTTTAAAACATCAGGAACTACCTCACTCCACAGGAAACCGCCATATTAATAGATGCTCATTCAAGATTAGGTTGAGGTAAGAAAAACAGTGACATTGGACTTTAATGAAATCCGCCAGCTACTGGCAACTATTGCACAAACGGATATTGCAGAAGTAACGCTTAAAAGTAACGACTTTGAGCTAACAGTACGTAAGGCCGTGAGTGTCAGCCACCAATTGCTTTCACTAGGACCGACAACTGGTGGAGTGGCTAGTCAGCCTATATCTAGTAACCAAATTGTTACCGGAGCGGTACCAGAAGTACTTAATCGCGAACTTTCCGCTACTGGAGCGCCATCACCCTTGTCAGTTAATCCAGCTGCAGCCAAGTTAGTAGAAATTTCATCACCGATGGTAGGGACTTTCTATCGCGCACCTGCTCCTGGAGAAGCTCCATTTGTACAAGTAGGCGATCGCGTGCGTAGCGGTCAAACAGTCTGTATTATCGAAGCAATGAAGCTGATGAACGAAATCGAAGCTGAAATTTCTGGACAGGTAATGGAAATCCTCCTGCAAAATGGGGAACCTGTAGAATATGGTCAACCTTTGATGAGAATTAACCCTGATTAAGTATTAATCTATATATGAAATGAGTCATTGTTGAAACTTTCATAATACGGGTTAATCCTGATGAAACAAGCGTTGCCTGTACCACCGGAAATAGTGCAACAAGTAGCTGAATACTTTAGCCTGTTAAGCGAGCCAATGCGTTTGCGACTCCTACACCTACTCAGGGATGACGAAAAATGCGTGCAAGAGTTGGTAGAGGCAACTCAAACATCTCAGGCTAATGTGTCTAAGCATTTGAAAATCATGTGGCAAGCCGGAATCCTCAGCCGTCGCAGCGAAGGTACTTGTGCTTACTACCGCGTAGAAGACAAATTGATTTTTGACTTATATAACAGGGTTTGCGATCGCCTAGCCACAAGGTTAGAAGAGCAAGCTCGGAGCTTCAGGGTGTTTAATGGCAAATTATAGTCAATTGTCATGTGTGATAGATATGAGTCATCGGCAGAAAATCCCCTGTATCAAAACCAATGACAATTGACTAGCTACTAAAGCTGGTAATTTTTCCGAAAACTCTCACGAGTTAAGGGTTGTTCTAGTTCCAACCCTTCTCCACCCAAAACATCCAATGATTTTCCGTTCACTTCAATATACACTCTGGTCGATTTAGGGTTTAAAGCTGAAGCAGTATAAACAACTTGTCCTATGCGACCCATCATTGAGGTGCTACCCCCACCTGTCGTAAAATCGTTTGATAAATTAACATGGACATCATTCCGGTCTATTCTTAGTCCCAATAACTTAGTACCTCTGGGAATAGTAGTAGATCCTGTACCGCCGCCAATTGGTCCTGCTAATAGGGTCTGAAAGGCAACTTCTAGAGCTTGTTTAGGTTTTTTCGCGGCAATTTTTACCGGGTCAGGGACTAAATAAAACCCCTTTGCACTTGGTTTTAGCCAATATATCCGCGTAGTTTCCCCATGAGTTTTTGGGGCTGTTGCTTGCAGGTTATGGGGCTGTTGTAGATTCTGTGAGGGATTAATTGGTGTAGGAGAATTGCCAGACTGCGAACTAAACCAAGCTATACCGCTACTGAGTGCTATAGCCGCAGCGATCGCTATTATACCAGGGGAAATTCGACTAGCTCTTTCTTGGTCATTCATATATATAACTCCCTTGAATAAAGGCAAAATGGGAGATTGTAGGGGCGCAAGGCCTTGCGCCCCTACCTCTTACCCGGTTCATCTACAATTTTAGATTTGGATTGATTGTCCGTCACTGTTATTTGCCACTATTACTCTCTATAGCTCTTTGAATCAAGACTTTAAGTATACTTGTCAGTTCTTCCACAGCAACTTCCTGGGTTTGACGGGTATTTCTTTGTACAAGTTCTACTTGACCCTTAGCAATCGATCGCCCAGTGACAATGCGATAAGGAATACCAATTAAGTCAGCATCTTTAAATTTCACCCCGGCTCGTTCATCTCGGTCGTCAAGTAAAGTTTCTATACCTTCTTTTGACAAATCTTCGTAAATTTTTTCGGCTATAGCGACTTGTTGAGCATCATTAATATTCGGAATTGTCACAATAGCTTGATAAGGGGCGATCGCCACTGGCCAAATTATCCCATCGCGATCATAAGATTGTTCTACAGCTGATTGCGCCAAACGAGATACACCCACCCCATAACACCCCATGAATAAAGGCTTCTCCTCACCTTGCTCATTAGTATAGGTAGCGCCCATAGCTTGGGAATACTTTGTTCCCAATTGAAAAATATGACCCGCTTCTATACCTCTAGCACTTTGGAGAATTTGTTCAGGGTTATGCAGGGCGCGATCGCCAGGTCGAGCTTTTTGCACATCCACTACTAAAGAAGACAACTTAAATTGCTCACCCCAATTAGCGCCAACTACATGATAACCAGATTCATTAGCACCGGTGACAAAATTCTTTAAATCAACAGCAGTTTTATCTACTAACCGCACAAAATGGGGATGAACATGCTTATTAGCGAGAATATATTCATCAGTGATATCTGGTGCTATATAACCTAAAGGTAGAGATTTCGCCCAGGATTCCTGCGCCTCACTACTTGGTACATTCAAAGTCAGAATAGTTTTTGCGTCGAATTGGCTAGCTAGCTTCGTTAACTCATTTTGCAGCTTAACTTCGTTAACTTCCCGATCCCCGCGAATACTAACCAACACCAACACCGTTAAGCCATTGTTGTAAACTGTCTGATATAGGACGTTTTTCACAACTTGAGTAGCAGAACATTGAAAATGCTCGCACAGCTTTTCAATCGTATCTGTTTGTGGTGTCAATCTTTTTTCATAGGTAATGAACTGGGAAGTCACCGCATCTGCTGGTAGAGAAACAGCTTTTTCTACATTAGCAGCATATTTACCATCTTCAGTGTAGAGAACCTCATCTTCTCCCGCATCTGCTAAAACCATAAACTCAGCGGAACCAGAACCACCAATAGCGCCAGAATCAGCATCTACTGCTCGGAAAGTTAAACCACAGCGCCGTAGCATATTGCTATAAGCTTGGTACATATCCTGATAAGTTTTTTGCAAACTTTCCTCATCAGCATGAAAGGAATAACCGTCTTTCATGATAAATTCCCGTCCGCGCATGAGACCAAAACGCGGGCGAATTTCATCGCGGAATTTAGTTTGTATTTGGTATAAATGCAGGGGGAGTTGACGGTAAGAACGAATTGTCTCCCGCGCTATAGTAGTAATTACTTCTTCGTGAGTGGGACCTAATCCTAATTGTTGCTCTCGACGATCAATCAAGGAAAACATAATGCCTTCGGCTGTAGTATAAGTGTCCCACCGCCCGGATTCTTTCCACAGTTCGGCTGGTTGTAATTGAGGTAATAAACATTCTTGTGCGCCTGTAGCATTCATTTCTTCCCGCACAATTTGGGAAACCTTTTGTAGTACCCGCCACATTAGAGGTAAATAAGCAAAAATGCCACTACCGATGCGACGGATATAACCTGCGCGGAGTAACAGTTTATGACTAGGAATTTCTGCATCAGCTGGGTCATCCCGCAAAGTAACAAATAACATTTTTGACAGTCGCATCGTTCTTTACCTTTATAAAATGGAGTTTTTGTAGGTTGGGTTGAGGAACGAAACCCAACATTTATCTAAATGATGTTAAATGGAGCTACTAAAAGGATTATATGTATCAAGCACAGCCACCTTTAGAATTTATTCCTCCAGCATTTAACCCTCTATTTTTAAAATTAGTTCAGACCCTGTTACCAACTTGGATTCGTTGGCGAACAACTATTAGCTCCATTGAAACAGATAATGGGTCGGTTTTGCTGGATTTATATCAGGAGTTTCAGCAAGGTAAAATCAGGTTATTGCTGGCTTTCCGTCATCCGACAACAGACGACCCTTTTTGTTTAGTTTATTTACTTTCACAACTCTTACCTAAATTAGCACGAGAAACGGGGGTAAATTTACAGCCGCCAATTCATGCTCATTTTGTTTATGATCGCGGTATACCATTATGGGCTGGTGCGCATATTGGCTGGGCTTTTTCTCGATTAGGTGGAACTCCCATTCAACGTGGTAAAGCTGACTGGACTGGTTTACGTTCTGCACGAGAGTTGTTTCTCAATGGGCAATTTCCCTTAGCAGCAGCACCAGAAGGCGCAACGAATGGTTTATCCGAAATTGTCAGTCCTCTGGAGCCTGGGATTGCTCAACTTGGTTTCTGGTGCGCAGAAGATCTAGAGAAGGCTGGACGCTCAGAAAAAGTGTTGATTCTACCTGTAGGGTTGAAGTATAGCTATATTAATCCTCCTTGGGAAGCGATCGCCAATCAGCTTGATGATTTGGAAGTTGCTAGCGGTTTATCTATTAATTCAGGTAATCAAACACCTAACTTTGAATCGCTTTATCCTCGCTTGTTAAGTTTGGCGGAACATTTACTTTCGATTATGGAACGGTTTTATAATCGGTTTTACCATCAAAAACTACCAGATGAGAAGATCGCCAATGGAGAAATTCCAGATCGAAATGCAGTTTTGGCTCATCGGTTACAAGGTGTGATGAACATAGCATTGTTGATCGCTGAACAATATTTTGATTTACCCTCTAAGGGAAATTGGAGCGATCGCTGTCGCAGGGTGGAGCAGTCAGGCTGGAATTATATTTTTCGGGAAGACTTCAAGGATGTCAAGTCAATGTCTAGAATCGAGCGAGCATTAGGCGATCGCATTGCGGAAGAAGCTTATTCTCGCATGTGGCATATGCGTTTAGTAGAGAGTTTTGTTGCGGTTTCTGGTAGTTATATTCGAGAAAGTCCTACAGTTGAGAGATTCGCTGAGACTACTTTGCTATTAAGAGATATGGTAAATCGCATTCAAGGAAACAGTCCTTTCCAAAATCGCCCCAGATTAGGAAATGAACGGGTAAAAATTACCATTGGTGAGCCAATCTCAGTTTCGGAACGTTATAATGCCTATAAAGTAAATCGTGTTGGGGCAAGACAAGCTGTGGCTGATTTGACGAGCAATTTACAGCAAGCAATGACAGGTTTAATTACCAAATAATCTAAGTGTGTTAATTTGGTGAATACAAGGAACTTTCACAAAGCACAAAATCCTATTTAGGGCTTCACAGTTGTATTGACCGTTTGTAACACTCGGTTAACAACATCTTTGGGAATTTTAGTATAATTGAAATTAGCATTGTACTGTTGACCATCTGTAAGCACCCAGTTAATCAACTTTTTAATCGCATCAGCCTTATCGCGATGAGAGTAATGCTTGTAAATCACCATCCAAGTAAAACCAACAATAGGATAACCTTGTGCTGGGTCTCCGATAAAGACGCGAAAATTAGCTGGGAATCTTACATGAGAGAGAGCTTCCTGAGCAGTGCTTAAAGAGGGAGCAACGAATTTTCCTTTTCTGTTTTCTATCAGCGCCGAGGTTAACTTATTTTGAACTGCATAATCATACTCAACATAACCTAAAGAGCCGGGAGTACGAGCTACTAAAGCAGCTACACCTGGATTACCTTTACCTTTGAGTAAATTTGATAAATTCCATCTGGGTGCTGTACTAGACCCAATTTTACGTTTAAAATAAACACTCGTAGCACTTAAATGATTGGTAAAAATCAGAGTAGTACCACTCCCATCAGCCCGAACTACACATTTGATGGGTTGATTTGGTAGTTTAACTCCCGGATTATCTGATTGAATTTTGGGGTCATTCCAATGAGTAATTCGTCCAGAAAAAATTGCTGGTAACACAGCACGAGAAATTTTCAGTTTGTCAATTCCTGGGAGATGATAAACAACAGAAACAGCACCACCTGCTGTAGGAATAAGTATTATACCATTTCTTACCTCAGCAATTTTACTATCCTGCATAGCAGCATCACTACCACCAAAGTCGATAGTTCCGGCTACGACTTGATTTATACCACCTTTACTACCAATTGCTTGATAGTTAATGGTTAAGTCGGGATATTTATCCTTTATATGATGAACATATGTTTGATAAAGTGGCTCAGGGAAAGTTGCTCCTGCGCCATTCAAAGTTTCAGCTTGAGCAATTATTGGCACAACTGGACTAAGTACAATAATCCCTGTTATCACTGAAGTAGCGATTGGATAAGGCAAAATTTTGTGCAGAAGGTTCATGCTAAGAGGATGGGGGAAAAGTTAACAGTTGAGTAAAAAAACTCAGGGCATAAACTGTAAATACGTATAAATAGTACCATAGAGAGCAATATAGTAATCTTATTTGATTTGGGAAAACGCTGTATATAAGCTAAAACACCATAAATTTTACCTAGTGCTATTTTAGGTTTAATGGGGATCAGAATAATAGCATAAGCAATTAATCTCACAAATCGGAGCAGAAAAACCCATACATTAGTGTGTTTTTCTAAAGTGAGTAAATAACTATAGGTACTATGTCTAAATTTAAACAAGATGTTTCTATTGGTAATTGATGATGGTTGATGTAAAACGCTAAAATGTTTTGTAACTCCTACCAAGTGTCCTTGTTGTTGATAACGTCTGCAAAAATCAAAATCTTCATAATAGAGGAAGTAGAGAGGATCGAATAAAGGACATTCAGGAAAATTAGAGAAGTTTACGATTAAACTACAGCCAGAAACCCAGTCACAATCAATATATGCTCTATCTATTTTGGTTAACAGGTCTTGATTGATAATCTCACCAGTTGTAGGAATAAATCGACCACCAGCGAACCAAATATTCCCATTTGGAGTATAAATAATATTTCCAATAATTGATAATTCTGGATAACATGCAATGAATGTTTCAGCTTTTTCTAAAGAATCATCTAGCAAATAAGCATCTGGGTTGATTAACCAAGCGATCGCTTGGTTATCTTGCTCATAAATCCATTTGAGACCTAAATTACAAGCATTCCCAAAACCAATATTATCTCCCGATTCGATAATTAAGAGAGAATCACTTGCAATTTGATGAATAGAAGTATCTTGAGGTGAATTATTCACAACAATGATTTGGTATTGCGATTTTTGGCTAAGTTTCAGAGAATTAATTAATTGCTTGAGCAGATCTGTAGAATAATAATTAACGGTTAAAAAATAAATCATTTTTAGATCATGTCAATTCAATCTGACAGTCATCACCAATCAAAAAACGTAATGCTTTAGGACGCGTATGCGCAATAGTTAATTGTGCGCGTTGTCCAATAAGACTATCTATGATTCGATGATGAATTCCTTCTATTCTAGCGCCTTCTAGTACAACGCTGTGTTCTAAATCGGTATCGATGAGTGTAGAATTATTAGCAATACTGCTATAAGGTCCGATAAAACAATTTTCTAAATGACAGTCATTACCAATAATTACTGGACCACGAATTGTACAGTTAATTATTCTAGATCTAACACCAATTTGTACTCTACCAATAATTTGACTTTTGGGATTGACATCGCCTGAAATCAAAGTAGTCAAATAAGTATCCAGAATCAACCGATTAGCTTCTAATAAGTCATCTTTTTTGCCAGTATCTAGCCACCAACCTTCTAAGTTACAAGCTAATACTTGTTTTTGCTGGTTGATCAGATATTGGATAGCATCAGTAATTTCTAATTCTCCCCGTGGGGAAGGTTGGATGTGAGCGATCGCATCATGAATAACTGCGCCAAAAAAGTAAACTCCCACCAATGCTAGATTTGAAGGTGGAACCTTGGGTTTTTCAATTAACTGTAAGACTCTTCCCGCTTCATCTACCTTTGCTACGCCAAAAGCACTAGGATTAGTTACTTCGCCCAAGACAATCAACGCATCTGGCTGATAGTGAGTGAATTTGTCGAAAAATGAAGTTAAATCGCCTTGTTGGATCAGATTATCACCCAAATACATCACAAATGGAGTATCTTGCAAAAAAGGACGAGCCACTTTGACTGCGTGAGCCAGTCCTAAAGGACGATCCTGCAAAATATAGGTGATATTTACGCCAAAACGCTCCCCATCTCGCGTTTTTGCTTGTACTTCTGCTCCTGTTTCCGGGCTGATAATAATACCAATATCAGTAATCCCAGCAGCAGCTATTTCTTCTATCCCATACCATAAAATCGGCTTATTAGCAACTGGGACGAGTTGTTTTGCTCCTGTGTATGTAAGAGGACGTAAACGTGTTCCTTTACCACCAGATAAAATTAGTGCTTTCATTTTGTTTGTGAATTGAGGAGCCATTCTTGTAGCATATATCTTAAGCTTGTACGCCAATGAGGAGGATGATTCCCCAGAACTTGAGATATTTTCCCACAAGCTAAGACAGAATAACTAGGTCGGTAGGCTGGTGTGGGATATTCCGGTGTGGTAATAGGAATAATTTTGGGGATTGTGAGAGGAAACCCTAGTTGTTCGGCTTCTTCAAAGATAGCTACAGCAAAGTCGTACCAACTAGCAATGCCACTGTTTGTGTAATGATAAGTACCAGTAATTTCTAAGTTGATTTGGGGGATGATCTGGGCGATCGCCAGAGCAATATCTTTCGCCCAAGTAGGACTACCAATTTGGTCAGCGACTACCCGAATTTCTGAGCGTTCTTTACCCAAGCGCAGCATTGTTTTGACAAAGTTACTTTTACCGAATGTTCCATAAACCCAAGCTGTCCGCAATATCAGATGATTTTGACTAGTTGCGCGAATAGCTTGTTCTCCTGCTAACTTGGTCTTACCATAAACGCTTAAGGGGTTAGTCATATCGGCTTCCTGGTATGGGGAGCTACTTTTACCATCAAAAACATAATCAGTAGAAAGATGAATCAAGTAAGCTCCAATTTTCTGACTTTCTTGGGCGATGATTTCAGGAGCTATGAAATTTACTGCTTTTGCTATTTCTGGTTGGCTTTCGGCTTTATCCACAGCGGTATAAGCAGCAGCGTTAATGATGATTTCTGGTTGGACTGCGGCGATCGCCTGACGCAAGGTATCTGGTTGAGTCAGATCGATAGTAGGGCGGGATGCTGTTTTGATCTGATAATACGGTGCGAGGATTTGTTGTAATTCTGTACCTACCTGACCGTTACTACCAATAAGTAATATTGATTTATTCATAAACTTCGGCTGTTTTGAATGGTTGACCATTGCTGTCTTTAGCCGATAAAATTGGTGGGATGTTCACAGGCCAATCTATGGCTAGGTCTGGGTCGTTCCAAAGGATAGTGCGATCGCCTGTGGGAGCGTAGTAATCTGTAGTTTTATAGAGAACTTCAGCCGTTTGGGAGAGTACCAGAAACCCATGAGCAAAGCCAGGTGGTATCCACAGTTGATGTTTATTCTCAGCACTCAATTCATAACCCACCCATTTTCCAAAGCTAGGGGAGTTTTTTCTGATATCAACAGCTACGTCAAAAATTTTCCCGACAATAACACGCACTAATTTACCTTGGGGTTGGATGATCTGGTAGTGTAGTCCACGCAATACATTGTATTCAGATTTTGAATGATTATCCTGAACAAAGTTAATGGTGATATTGAGTTTTTGTGTGAATTTTTGTTGGTTATAAGATTCAAAAAAAAATCCCCTTGAATCTTGAAATAATTGAGGTTCAATAAGAATTATGTCATGAATTTCGGTAGGGATAAGTTTCATAGACTTTGATTCCATAATTAGCAATACAAGTGAATGTAATCAGTGCTTAAATAATAATCCTATTTGTTTAACTTGTAATGATTTCAATTTCAAAAAAGGTTTTTCTATTACGTGATAACTTAATACTGCGGCAAGTAAACTAATTAATGCACTTGCAAGAAAGTATACGATAAAACCGTGTTTATTCATTTTAAAGTAAGATAACATTTGCTGTACAGGAAATGCGTATATATATAACCCATAAGAAAAATCACCATATTTATCAAAATTAGTTAAAGGAAGTTTAAATGCTAACCAAAATAAAATATAAGGAAGACTTAAAGGGGCTATTACAAGATAAAAATGATTTTTAATCCCTAGTATGATTAACCCAAGAGCAAATAAGAAAAATTTACTGCTCATAAAAATTTCCTCCTTGAACAGAAAATAAGTAGAACCAGCTAAAAAATATATTGGTAATCTCAGCAAGGATATATCTGAAAAGTATGGTATTATTTTACCTGCTGTTCCCGGAATAGCTATCTCTATAGTACTGATTAAATATAAGAATAAAAACGAGTACTTAATCAATTGTTTGTTTTTTCTCAATACACCAATCATACCTATAAGTGCTATGAATAAATAGCATTTAAATTCATAAATTAATGTCCACAAAGACCCGTCAAAAGATTTTGGAATCGGAACATTTCCGAGAAGATTAGCAATACCAAATTGCCTCATCTCCAAAAAAAAGTTTAGTTTTAAGTAGTCTAGTGGATTGTCAGTTTTAGTATTGAAGTAGCCAATAAGATTACCATTTTCAGAAAAATAAATAATGGGTGCAATTACAAATGTTGTGACAACTAAACAAACCCAGAAACCCGGAAAAATACGAAGAATCCTATGCCACAAAAAACGATATACAGAAGAAGATGTCAGATAACTACGGGTAATTAAGAAACCGCTTAAAACAAAAAAACCCTGTACTGCAAGATTACCACAACTTACTTCCGGGCTTCCTAATACGTCTGGACCAAATCCTCCTAAAGCAATAGAGTGAGAGAAAATAACCAAAGCTGCTAAGAAGAATCTTAGAAAACTAAAGCTATTTTTGCCTAGAACCGTTGTTATTGTCAATAACACCTCCTGATTACGGTGACTAATTACCTATTTTACTACTATTTGCCAAAATGGTCAAAAAATGAGATATTAGTTAAAACTTCGTGACGTTTAAATGCCTACCACATTCGTAGGAGCTTAGTTAATAGTTAAATTGTACTTTCCCTTAAGATGTTTAGCAGTTTTAGTTACGGGATCATAAATCCAAGTTTTGATCAGATGAGAATTACTGTTTGTATGGTTTAGTAATAAAGATGTTGACCATCCAGATTTGTTATAAATTTGGTTTTTATAGTAATCTCCCACATCCATTCTAATATCTCCTGTTTGGGTAATAGAAATAGGAATATTTTTTTCACCCTCTGTCACAAGAATAAAGATTGACTGTTGTGGATTTGATTTTAAGACTACCCATCCATTTAACGTAATTACATCTTCTTTTCTATAATCCACTTTCTGGGTATCAAATGAACCAATATACTCCTCAGTAGGCTGATTCAAGAAAGTTATCTCGTCTAACTTAGGAAGAGACAAAGATACATCACTAATAGATGTATCTAAATTATACGAATCAAATTTTACATAAATATTTGATTTATATAAAAGGGAGTTATCTCTGGAAAACTTAACCGACTTAACTGCTTGGCTCCACTTTCCTTGAAAAAATGAGAATGCTTGACTAGTATTCACAGGTAAATAGCTCATTATAATGCCATTTTCTGAGTTTTCAGGAATTATCCTGTATGAATTGTGAGAACCACTTTTAAACTCAACATCAATTTTTACTGGTGGTGAACGAAATATGGTTTTATATATTTTCCCTAATAAGGAATACTCGAATTTAATAGATGCTCTAGTTAATAGAGTAAAATCAGGAATTTTGACCGCTTCATTCCACTTAAGTGATATTTCTTGACTTCCTATAGATGAAGAGCAAATACTGGTATTGCGTTTTTGTAGAATGATTAATCCATCCAGCGCAGGTGTATCTACTAGCTGTTTTAAGTCCGAAGATACTTGATAATTGCAAGTTACATAAGAAAAGGTAGATGGCTCATCAAAAAAAGGATGTCTATTATCTATAGCCGCAAATTGATATAATATATAATCTGGTGACTTACTTGATACATGACTGAAGTTAGTCTGATCCAGAAATTTAGTATAAGCAGAATAAGATTGAAATATAGGTCTTGGTTGCCAGTTGAGTTTATTTGACTCAACAAGTGAAATTTCCCAAGGAATAATATCTACTTTTTTATTGCTTAAGACTTGCGTTACTCTATCAGGTAGTCTAACTTTTGACAAATTTAAATTGCTATCATTAGCAATATTCAAACGCAGCTTTTCTGGATTGAATATTGCTGATACTTTATTAAAAATGTTAATTGGTATAAACCACTCTAGACGATTTCCTAAGTATGAAGTCGAGTTTCCAAACGGTGATGATGATAGAGAATAAATCGAGACAACGACTAATAAATAAATCAAAGTGAGAATTTTAAGAAGTTTTGCTCTGTTGTTTATTTTGATAACAACTAAAGAACCAAGAATAATTAGAGATTGTAAGAAAGTATAGACATGTCCATCCTGACGAACGTATCCATGCTTGAAACTCATCCATAAAATAAAAGCTATAGCTAGTTGCAGTCCCAAATCTTCTACTTGAAGATTAAGGAGAGTTAGTGAGACTAAAATTAACCCTAAAATAGCAACTCCTAATTCCCATTGAGAACCTACTACGCTCATTGCACTGGAGTAACCAGAACTAATTTCTATTGATCCCTTGAAGAATTCCCTTAATTGAGAAGTTAAGTAAAAATTTACGATCAAAATTCCCAAAGCATATACTAAATAAAAAATATTCTTAAATCTAATCTTGTCAGAGAAATGTTTAGAAACCTGATTCATATCTAAAAAGTTTAATTTGCTATTTCTCATGACCTCCATCATCATCCCCAACAAAATTCCTAAAAAGATACATAGTAAAACATACTTTAAATTTTCAACGAAATTAGGATTGATGAATAAGAAAGATGAGGTTAATACTGCTAGTATAAAATCTGCTATGGCAAATAAGCTATTAGACAAATCTGATTTAGCTTGAAAAGCTTGAAACACTTTAGCCAAGATGACCAGAAACGTAACTCCTAGTAGAGAAACTCCAATGTTAAACTTAGCGAGTAACAAAAATCCAGATATTGACCCTAAAGCTAAAGCGCATAATCTAATATTTTTCTGTGTGATAAAGTTGTCCCAAGACAACATCATTAAAAGTGAGAATATGATTTCATAATCAATAGTTAAACCTAGTAAGTAACTAAAAATAATACTTACAAGTAGTAATAACTTTTGAGGGGTATTTTTTTGAAGTGAAATCGTTTTAACGATAATAGAAAATGTGATTATTTGAATAATTAATCTAAATAAGAAGATTCTATAAAAGTTCTCTTTTAAGACGACGCCATTAATTAGGTAACCTAATGGACCATAAGTGAAAATGATGTCTTTACCAAAGACCAAATGATTTTCTACTGCACGACTAATCCCATAACTCCAAGATGGATCTAAGCCTACCCCAACTCCTCCGGGCAAGGATAATATCCCTAGAAAAATGTATACACAAAAGAATAATCCTAGTATGTTGATATTTTTCTTTAGGTATTGCACCATATTACTCATTTCCTATTCGTAGACTAAAAAACAACTTTTTATATATTGAAAAAATAAATCAGGGCGCGAGGAATTTAGAGATGATCAACCCAAAATTTTCAAATTGCTAAGGATTATACTACTATTTGCCAGGATTGTCAACGGATCAGATCAGTATTTGAGCAAAATAAAACTTTCGTAGTTGCTCTTTAGCGCAATCAAATATTTAATACAAGCGAGTTATGGCGATTTTAGATAATTTTAGATAGCTGTAATTATTTTACTTTATACTGTAATCTTCACTTTCCCGTGTCAGATGAATACTATAACAAGGATCGTAATCTATAAACTTGCGCCATTTTTTCTGCATATAATCGACTTCTTGTAAAGCCCTAGCCAACTTTGCAGGTGTATCTTCAGTACCCCGGCTTTTAGATTCGTAATGGTAGAGCGTTACATGGGGTAAATACACATTTCTATAGCCCTGATCAATCATCTTTAAGCATAAGTCAACATCATTATATGCAACTGCTAGATCTTCTTCAAAACCACCCACTTCAGTAAAAACTTCTCGCCTACACATTAAACAAGCTGCGGTGACTGCTAAATAATTATTTACAGTTAAGATCTGTCCAAAATATCCAGAAGAATTATACAGGTAATGTTTATGACTATGGCCTGCAACTTCTCTAATACCCAGAATCACACCAGCATGTTGAATAGTGCGATCTGGATACAAGAGCAAGGCTCCAACAGCTCCAATAGAAGGTCTTTGCGCTTGCTCAACCATTGCATCAACCCAGTCGGGAGTTATTACCTCGATGTCATTATTCAAAAATATTAAATAATCCCCTTTAGCTTGATTAACTGCATAGTTGTTAATTTTAGCATAATTAAAAGGAATATCAAATTGGTAACATTTAAATCTTGGTGATTGCCGTTGTTCCCATTTAGTAATAACTCTAGCTGTATTTTCTTCCTTACTACCATTATCTATGAGAATTACTTCGTAGTTTGGATAAACTGTTTTCTCGAAAATAGATGTCAAGCATTTATCTAAAATATCACCTAAATCTTTTGTGGGGATAATAATACTTACAAGCTGATAATTATGGATAGTATATCGAATTATACAATAATCTATATCGCCTTCAGATCTTATAACGCGTCCATATTCATTTCTTCTGGTTAGAGCATCTGTTAAAGCTCTCTCGTCTGCTACTAATGCAGATGGTTGTTTTTCTGGATCATTTACAACAGATTTAGGATATACTCTCCCATGATATAGTATTTTAGGTACGTGAAATATTTTTGTTGTTTTTTCCGTTAGTCTTAAAACTAAGTCATAATCTTGAGCTCCCTCATAATCGATTCTAAAGTTGCCAACTGCGTTGATTAATTCTCGCCGATAAATTCCTAGATTGTTAGTATACATCCGGGATAAAAAAGAATCTGGACACCAATCTGGTTTAAAAAAAGGATCTCCCAGATGGCCATTTTCATAGATTTTATCTTCATCAGAATAAATCATATCGGCTTTTGGATACTTATTTAGCAGTAGTACCACTTCATATAAAGCATCTGGAGTCAGTACGCCATCATGATCGAGTAAACTAATAAACTCGCCAGTTGCGATTTTCAGGGCTGAGTTAGAACAGCCAGAAATGTGCCCATTTTCAGGGCTAAAAACTACTTTAATCCGCGAATCTCTCGATGAATATTCCTCTAGAATCTCTCTAATTTGATTATCCGTAGAACCATTGTCAGCGATACATAACTCCCAGTAGGGGTAAATTTGATGCAAAACAGATTCAATAGCTGCTCGCAAAAATTTTATTCGTGTATTAAAAACAGGCATAATAATACTAATGCTAGGCGTGTAAGCTAAGATAGTCATACCCTCAAGCATCTTCTTTAAAGTACTTTGACGAGGATAGTTCTGATTCAGCCAGTTTTGATATTTGAAATCACTAGTATTAGGTACGTCTGGCATTACTATAAGTAGTGCAATATATGATGATATACTTTTTGGTATATAAGAGGCCATTTTGAATAATAATTTTTGGTAGGAGTAATAGAGTCCTTTTTTCATAAGAACATTCCACCAATTTTTTATCTTTAGTATTAGGTACACTCAGTTTTCACCCCTTGTTTTGCAATATTTAATTACTTACTCAGTCACAGGAATTTGCAGGGAGTACAGTAGAATAAGGTTTATCCTCCAGGTTGGCTCAAACTTTAATAGTTGGTGACAAGTCTTAAAAGAGTTCTGTCAGGTTTTTATTTGATCAGTTGAAGTCTGATTGCTAAAAATCTGAAAAATTCCCAAACCCCAAAAAAACTATTCTTGAGAAACACCCAAAAAATTGACTGTTCAGATAAAGGCATCCGCACTTTCTTTTGGTTAATACGTAATTCTTGATTATAAGCTGCAAAAATATCTTGGAGAGTAAGCACAGTTGTGGATTTAGGAGGGATATTTTGATTAATATCAAAACTATTATTCATGAATCTTTTATACTCCTGCATATAATTATAGGCCATTTCTTCATAGGATACAATATGATATTTATCAATATTGATTTTCACTTTTTCATAATCTTCATTGCTACTCTTTACAGATAGTAATGTGTTAATTAAATCTTCGGGTGAGCCAGATGGACTTACCCATCCAAGACCAAACTCTTTTACCCTTTCCGCTATAGCTCCAATAGGTGAACTAATAATTGGCACCCCGAAAAAGATTACTTCATCTGCTGTCAAACAGTAAGTTTCAGCCCAAATAGCAGGAAATATAACAACATCAATATTATCGAGAATCTCCTTTAATTCTTGGCGTTTGTACGACGGATTTAATTGGAAATTAGTGAATCTTATGGGGATTTCTGGGCTAAGTCGTCCAAAAAAATAAAATTCAAAGTTATCCTTTAAATTGTGTTGACTATTAACTTTTTCTATAAGTTCAGCAATTACCTTCCCACCTTTGCTGATATTTATTGAACCAATAATTCCTACTTTTAAAGGTGATACATTCCAATTCTTAGTCCTTTCTTTTGACAAATTAACTTTATTATGAGTTTGATTTTTGATAAACTCTTGGGTAAAAATACCATGTCGAATCACTTTAACTTTATCACTAATACCTTCATATTCTCTATTAATATAAGATGCAGATGTAATGGATGGAACGATGATTAATTCTGCTTCTCCTAGCATTCTTTCACATATATATGACCATTTTTGTTTTAAATCTTTTCCTTGACAAAATAAACTTTGAATACACTTCTGACAATATTGTTCATTTTTATGCTCAAAACAAAATCGTTGTTGATAATCTATCAAATTATAACTGGGACATATAAAATAGTAGTCATGTATAGAAATAAAATAAGGTATTTTTTCTTGTTTAATAACTGCACTAATATCCAGGATTGGTAGATTGATTAAGTGATGAATATGGATGATACTTGGTTGAAAATGCTTAATAATATCGCTAAAGATATTCAAGAAATTGGTATTTTCAGCCAGATAAGAATTAATCTTAGGTAAGTGGCAGGTAAATGCAAACCTAATAATATCTTCTTTAAAGAAGATATTAAAATCAATAGAAGATTTATGCGTGTTGAAATATAATGTATATATTGGGTGGGTTTGACTTAATTCTGTAATCAAAGCTGCACAGTGATATTCCGTTCCTCCCAAGTGTGGATTTATAGATTCCTCTGTAGTGTTATGTAATATAAAGCAAATAGGAGAGAATTTTCTAATTCTCTCTATATACATATTTAACCAAATATTAGTTATGATATTTTGTATAGGCTTTTCTATTATGAATTTTTCTACCTCTGGAAGATAATTGGGGTGCAATTTAGATAATATAGCTAAATTATTTTTAATTAATTTCTGTTTTTGCTCCCCAAATGATTTACTTCCTGCATGGTAAACAAATGTTGAATCATCGATTATATGAGTATAGCCAGCAGCAGATGCCCTACAACAAAAATCATTTTCTTCTCCATATCCTTTGCCAAAATTTATTTCATCAAAATATCCCACTTTTTCTAAGGTTTCACGCTTAATATACATACAAAAGCCAACAGCTGTTGGAATTTTAGGGTATGTTTTTAGGGAAATATTCTCTATCAAGTTAGCAAAACTTAAAATATCATATCCTTCAGGAATTTCATTTTCCTCCAGCCAATTAGGCACTGAACATATTGTGCCATTATTGGTTAATGGCGTAACTGTACCTATATCACTACTAGAATATGCCGCTAAAATCAACTTATCTAACCAGTTAGGAGTAACAACAGTATCGCTGTTTAATAAAACAATATCTTCTGTTTGTTTAGATTGACTAAATGCTATATTACAATTTCTGACAAAACCAAAGTTTTGGGAATTTCTCAAACAGGTTATATGAGAATATTCAGAGGATAACTTCTGGGTAAATTCGGCAATCCTCTCATCAGTACTAGCGTCATCTATCAATAATATTTCATGCTTATATTCGGTATATAAAAGTAATGAATCTAAGCATTTTCTTGTATCTTCATAGGCATTAAATATTGGCACTACTATAGTAACCTTGGTAGGATAAGCAGTATTGGTAGCAGCAGTATTAGTCACATCAGCAATCTTGGCAACCTGAGTCACATTGGTGGTGTTAAAGCTTTTTAATTTAAACCAACTATTCCGTAATTTCCAAAATTTACTACTCTCCATTGCCTGAATAACACTCTGATAATGTAGCGTATTTTGATGCAATTTTCGCAACTCAAATTGTGATCGCTCCAGTTCTGATTGAGTTTGTTGGACTTGCAACTGCGATCGCTCTAGTTCTGATTGAGTTTGTTGTAACTGGGAGTTTAATTGTTGTATTTGCTTCAGTTGCGCGGAATAGTTATCCTGCAACAGATTATATTTTGCTTCTATCGAACACTGTGTTGCCTTAATGATAAATTGTAAAGTATTTGCGTCTGGATCTTGTTCTATTTGTTGTGAAATATCACTACTAAATTCTTCTTGTTTAACCGTAGGTACTAAATTACTACCTGAGAATATACCTACCTTCGTACAATCAATAGCATTGATAATATATCCAGACGTATCGAATAATTGCTCAACCGTTGTTCTAGTAAAAAATCTGAGATGAGTGTTATCTAAAATCCCTAACTCTGTATATTCAAATTCACCTTTTAGTAAAGCCAGCCGAATAGCACCATGAGCAATATTTGGAATAGAAGCAACAATAAATCCATCTTCCTTCAGTATGGCTTTAGTATCTTCTAAAACTTTCTGGGGATTACGTAAATGCTCTAAAACATCTCCAAAAACTGCGACATCAAACTTCTGATTTGGTAAAATTTCTGCTATGGATACAAAATCTAAATCAGCAACTATCACTTCTCGGCAATGTTGTTTAGCTTGTTCAGCCGCTAGAGAGTTAATTTCAACCCCCGTAACAATACATCCTCTAGTATTTAGAATTTGAGCAAAATATCCAGACGCACAACCAAAATCTACTATTAGCTTATTTCCTCCAATAAAACTGAGCATTTTTTTTAAACTGCTGTTGTCATCTAGAGACTCTTCCGTAAGATGAGTAAATGAAGGATAGTTTTTTTGGCGATTTTTATTCATAACATAGTTAAAGTTTTATAAAATGTTTACGTTCAGTATATCAGGAAAATCAGCAAGAAGATACAAATCTTGATGTGTAGATGGTCATTATGGATCTGACTCATGGGTAGCCTATGCAATATTACTAACCAGTTAAAGTTAAGGTAATTTGTGAAATCACTTGTAACATGCTTAATCTTTCACAATATTCAACCCACCATACATATTTTTTGCATCTTTGTCAACCAGATTATCGTTTTTTCGATTAACTTTTTTTCGATTAACTTTCTAGCTTCTCTCCATTTACAGGACAAAGCTTTAACTGTTCAAATTGCGATTCAATGGATAGTTACGGATCTTCCCTAACAGGATGAAAAAAATGGATATTCTGGTTTCTAGAGTTGATTTGATGAGCAAAACAAATCAGTTTCAAGCATAATGCGATCCAAAGATACCATTGGCGAATTCATCATGGTTCTAACCCCTCACCATAAAACCCTTGATTTTGTCTTGTTTTTTGTACTTGTAATGGAGTTATTACTTGACTACTTAAATAGAGTAGAATGCGCTATGAATCAGAGAAAATTTAGATTGAGGGTTCAGACCTCTCTATCAACATCTGCTAACAGCACTTACAAGAGTAAGTTGTTTTTATTCACTAAAATCATTAATATCTAAACAAGGATTGAACTTAGTTAATGACTAAAAAAGCTTTAATTACTGGACTAACTGGACAAGATGGCTCTTATCTTGCTGAATTGCTTCTAAGCAAAGACTATGAGGTTTTCGGTCTAGTCCGGCGTTCCAGTTCTAGTAATTCAGATCGAATTAATCATCTATACGACAAAGTGCAGATACTCTCTGGAGATCTCTTAGATCAATCCTCATTGATGGACGTAATTAATGAAGCACAACCAGATGAAATATACAACCTCGCTTCTCAAAGCTACGTTCCCCTATCATGGACACAACCCGCTTTAACTGCTGAGTACACAGCACTAGGTGTCTCGCGATTATTAGAATCTATCCGCCGTTGTAAGCCAGATGCTAGATTTTATCAAGCTTCTAGTAGCGAAGTTTTTGGACAGCCAGATGAATCGCCACAAAATGAAGGTACTGCTTTTCGTCCTCGCAACCCTTACGGTGTAGCTAAAGCTTATGCTCACTGGATGACATTAAATTATAGGGAAAAATATAATCTCTATACGTGTTGTGGTATTACTTACACTCACGAATCACCACGCAGGGGTACTGAATTCGTTTTTCGTAAAATTACGCATACAGTTGCTCAAATCAAGTTAGGTCTAGCTAATGAACTGAAATTAGGCAATTTAGAAGCTTGTCGAGACTGGTGTTATGCCAAAGATGCTGTTTATGCTATGTGGTTGATGCTACAACAAGAAAAACCAGATGACTATATTATCGCCAGTGGTCAAACTCATTCAGTCAAAGAACTTGTAAATTGTGCTTTTAAGCATGTTGATTTAAATTGGCAAGATTATGTTTCTATAGATCCAGTTTTTTATCGTCCTGATGAATCAGTGCAATTAATCGGATGTATTGACAAAATCAGTAACGACTTAGGTTGGAAACCTCAACACTCTTTTGCACAACTAGTCGAATTAATGGTTGATTACGACATCCAGCGATTAAGTGCTATAGCTAAAAGATAGAGGGTGAGATTCAGACAACTCTACCTATAATGGTATAGAATCGGGTGATAAATTTGTGTTCATACATGGTAATTCTTAAATAATGGCGTTTTTGTTCGGAAAAAAAATAGCTGGTTTACAAATACAGCGTTATTGGGGACTCTTGCATGTTTTGGTAGAACGCAATCTCAAAGTGCGTTATCGAGGCTCTTTTTTAGGTGTTTATTGGTCTCTGTTGAACCCATTAATTATGACAGGCTTATACACAACTATCTTTGGTACAACTTTTGCCTCTTATTATGGTAACTCTATCGTTAACTATATCTTAGCTGCGTTTACAGGTTTAGTAGTAATTAATTTTTTCTCAGCTTCTACAAATCAAGCATTAAGTAGTATAGTTAATAATGGGGGACTTTTAAATAAGATCAATCTGCCTGCAAGTGTTTTTCCTGTCTCTATGATCGCCGCAAATTTATTCCAGTTTACCGTGGGGGCGTTTCCTTTATTAGTCATAATAACTTTGGTTAATTCCAAAAGTTTCGTCAATGTTATGGCGCTGTTATTTCCCTTTACAGCACTGATTTTATTTTCAACTGGGGTGAGTTTTATCACAAGTGCATTATATGTTTTTTTTAGAGATTTGCCTTATTTCTATGAGCTAGTCGTCTTCGTATTATGGATGAGTAGTCCTGTATTTTATCCAGCCGCTATAGTTCCAAAACATGTTCAACCCATTTTAAAATTAAATCCTTTATTACCTATAATAGAAAGTCTACGCCAGATTTCTTTGTCTGGTAAATTGCCTAACTGGGATTTGATTATTAATTCTTTTATTAGTGCAATTATTATTTCATTGTTGGGATGGGCTTGTTTTAAATCATTGCGACATCAATTTATGGATTTACTCTAAATGGAAATAATTCGTCTAGATAAAATTTCGCTTTGGCGACGGACTCAAGAAGAGTTCTCCTATGACTTAAAAAAGACTTTATTATCAATTTTAGAAGGAAAATATCGCAAACCCGCGAAAAATCTCGTTTTAGACCGGATTGATTTAAGTGTTAGTAGTGGCGAAAAAATTGGAATTATTGGTGCAAATGGGTCTGGAAAATCCACTTTACTGAAAATTATTTGTGGAATTTTACAACCAACAAATGGTACAGTAAGAGTCCGAGGAACGATCGCGCCTTTGATCGAGCTAGGAGCAGGATTTGACCCGGAAATTTCAGTTAGGGATAATATTATACTATATGGAGTGATGCTGGGATTTTCCAGGACGGAAATGAAAGAAAGGATTAAATCAATCTTGCAATTCGCAGAGTTAGAAGACTATATTCTGTCACCAGTTAAGGCTTTGTCTTCTGGAATGGTAGCACGTTTGGGATTTGCGATCGCCACAGACATACAACCAGATATTTTGATCTTGGATGAGGTATTGTCAGTAGGTGATGAGAGTTTCCAGAATAAGAGTAAAAAAAGAATCGAGAACTTTTGGAATAATAACACAACTATTTTGGTTGTTTCTCACAATTTAAAATTTATTCAAGATACTTGTAATCAAGTAATTTGGCTGAATAAGGGTAAAGTACAAATTATGGGTAGCGCAGACGAAGTTATACAATGTTACTTGGGATCGGTAAATAAAGCAATGTAATTAATCAAGATAAGCAGGTAAGCAAGAACTGAATATGACAATATTAAATAACGATACTCCTGATCGATTAATTGTCAATTTATCTATAGTTTTTTCCCGTCCAACAGGTATTAGTAACTATGCGCAAAATCTTTTTCCCTATCTACAGGCTCTGAATCCTACACTTCTAGTATCTCAAAGTTATCCTGAGTTTAATTGCTATTCCATTCCCCATAATTTAACTCCTGCTCAAGGTACTAAAGGCCATTTTAATCGGTTATTATGGACGCAGTTTCAATTACCACAAATTTATAAGCATCTCAAATCTCAGCTTTTGTTCTCTCCTATTCCAGAAGCGCCCCTGTACAGTAATTGTCGTTTTGTAGTCATGGCTCATGACTTTATTCCTCTACGCTTTCCTCGGTTTTTTTCGCCTTTAACCAATTATCATCGTTATTATGTTCCGCAAGTTCTGAACCAAGCCTTACATATTATTTGTAATTCTGAGTCCACCGCTAGAGATATTACCGCTTTTTTCCGTATTCCGCCTAGCAAAATTACACCAATTCCTCTGGCTTGCGATCGCCAACACTTCCGTCCTCTCAACCTACCCACTAGTAACTACTTCCTTTATCTTGGTCGCCAAGACCCTTACAAAAACTTACAAAGGCTAATTAGCGCTTTTCACGCACTTCCCAATCAGCGTGACTATGAATTATGGTTAGCAGGTTCTACCGATGATCGCTATACTCCATTGTTAAAACAGCAGGTGGAGGAACTGGGAATAACTAACTCTGTCAAGTTTCTTAATTACGTTTCCTACAAAGACTTACCTACGATCATCAACCAGGCGATCGCCCTGGTTTTTCCCAGTCTCTGGGAAGGATTTGGCTTTCCCGTGCTAGAAGCTATGGCTTGTGGTACACCAGCGATCGCTTCTCATCTCTCCTCCTTACCAGAAGTTGCTGGTGACGCTGCAATTTTGATCAATCCCTACGTGACAGCAGAAATCACAGCAGCAATGCACGCAATAGCATCAGATACTATATGGCGATCGCATCTCTCTGGGCAAAGTATTACTAGAGCTAATCAATTTAGTTGGGAGAAAACTGGACTTGCTACTGTGGGAATCTTATCTCAGTATTTATAATTCTTCTAAAAAATGATTTTAACGATCATCTCTAATTATTACATATAGTAGCACTACTTCACCATAAACTGTCTGAGCTGATTTAAAGTTCTGGATATCGCCTAATCTGGCGATCCTGGCTCTCGAATTATTTAGTGGATCAATCATATAAGGTAAAAACGCCTGATTTAGCCTTGACAGAGTGATCTAGCAAAGACTAAAATACAAAAAATAAGGTATCAGGCGAGCAACAAAAACTTGAAGTATGTAATTGCTAGGAATAGTAAATACGAGAATTGACTTCAAGGAAAGTGAAATTTAAAGTCCGGTTCGTAGTATGTCAGGCGCGTCTCAACTTCTACTGATGTAAAAAGCTTTTCCACCGGCATTATCAAGTGTTTTCATTCCTTCAAAGTATTAGAAAACAGAAAGTTTGTGTATTTGGCTTAACAACTATACTGTCGCTTCTGAATAATTTGATAGATAGGCTCTAGTTGATTTAGCCTCAATTTATTTATTGAGTAAATAAACTATAGCTCGATCATTTGATCGAGGATAGTTAGTTTCGGCTAGCCATAAATTTAAGCAATTGGATTAATCATCAAAAATCAATCAAGTCCTCAAAAATGATTAAAAAAATCTGTATGCGCCAACAAGGAAAAATCATCATTATTACCGGAATGCATCGATCTGGGACATCTCTGACAACTTCTTTACTAGAAAGCTCAGGATTGAACATTGGTAAAAAGCTAATGAGCGCAAGTCCTAGTAATATTAAAGGCCATTTTGAAAATTTAGACTTTGTAGATTTTCATCAAAAAGTTTTATCATCTCAAGGAATTAGCCAAGATGGCTGGTCTCTAGAAAATAATATTCAAGTACAAGAACATTATGTAACTAGAGCTAAGTTATTGGTTAAGGAAAATGCTGTGCTAGGTAATTGGGGATGGAAAGATCCACGTACAACTCTTTTTCTTAATTTTTGGGCAGACTTACTACCACAGGCAAATTTTCTATTCGTGTATCGCTCACCTTGGGAAGTTGTTGATTCTCTCTATCGGCGCGGTGATCAGATATTTTATTCAAATCCCAAATTGGCTGTAAAAATTTGGATAACCTATAATAAAAGTATTTTGGACTTTTACAATCAATTTTCTGATCGGTGTGTTCTAATAGGTATTGAAAACATAGTTAAAGATCCTATGGTTTTATCAAAATTGCTGAAGCAAAAATTGGATGTTACTCTAAATAATCCCAGCATGAATATAACTGATAGATCATTACTGAATTCTGAGGTATCTAATTCTCATCGACCTAAATTAATGGAATGTTTTTTTCCAGAAGCAGTTGACTTATACTATGAATTAAACGCTAAATCTGATCTTAAATCAGGGAGTCAGCTTGAATGTGAGAATTCAGATCATACGACACCATTTATAGATTGCGCTTTTCAGGACTGGTTAGATATTAGAAAGATAGAAAGAAACTTAAATTTAGAATTGCAAAATTCTCAATCTCAACTAGAAAAAACTCAAGTTGAATTGCAAAATTCTCAATCTCAACTAGAAAAAACTCAAGTTGAATTGCAAAATTCTCAATCTCAACTGGAAAAAACCCAAGTTGAATTAGTGCGATCGCAGGTGATGATCGCAGCAATGGAAAGTAGCAAATTTTGGAAATTAAGAACAATCTGGTTTCAGATTAAGAAAATGGTGTTTAATGTTCTTTTCCGAGACGAGAAAATAACGCTTGTGCAGCTAGAATAAGTTCTATCCTATGCTAATGCGCAACCCTCTAAGTAAACATCAGGGACAAAAGGGACAAATACGAAGGAGGGATCAGAAAGATAGTAATAGGAGTAAGGGGTTTGGGTAGCAAGTGATATTGTTGGCGAACTTAAAACTTGTAGAAGTCTTATCTCGTTATTTATCTTGAAGATCCTCAAATACAGGGAATTTTAGGCAAAAACCGACTAGATAATTTCCTAAGAATTTAATGATCGTCCTCTTAATTCCTGGATAAATTGGTGAACTTCCGCAAGAGAACTAGTTAGAGCGATTCGCCGTAAAACCAGAGTTAACTGGTTCTCATCAGAAATTAGAGAAATTTGTGGCATCAATTCCAATCCCGGAGCATCAAATTTAGCTGCTAAAGCAATTTCAATGGACTCTAATTTTCCCTCTAATTTGCCCTCTAATTTGGCTTCTAGTTTACCATCTAATTTACCCTCATTATAAATTTGATCATACCAAGACAATTCACTTAAATCATTCATATCCCACCTCATGATTTCTGCAACTACACTACTCTTTAATACTAAAGAGGAAATTTTGGGCGAAAAATCGACCGGAGGTGGAGCGTAGGAAGGTTCCGCATAAATTGAGAAGCGATATCGCCCTATAAGTAATTTCCTAAAAATTTAATGATTGTCCTCTTAATTCCTGGATAAATTGGTGAGCTTCTGCAAGAGAACTGGTTAGCAAGATTCGCTGTAAAACCAGATTTAACTGGTTCTCATCAGAAATCAGAGAAATTTGTGGCATCAATTCCAATCCCGGAGCATCAAATTTAAATGCTAAAATTTTTTCAATAGCCTCTATTTTGCCCTCTATTTTGCCCTCTATTTTACCCTCTATTTTGCCCTCTATTTTGCCCTCTATTTTGCCCTCTATTTTACCATCACTATAAATTTCCTGATACCAGGGCGATTCACGTAAAACAGCCATATCCCACCTCATGATTTCTGCAACTACATTACTCTTTAATACAAAGTTAGCAAAAAAAGCCAGTACTGTCTCCAGTTGAGCCAAATCTCCATCTTGTCTGATTATATTCAGCGCTTGACGAATCGCTCCTTCATCATCTCCTCCCTTTAGTATAGGTACAAATGGGATTAAAGATATTAAATCTTGTGTAAAAGCAATGTTCACATCTACTTCCCAGAGATTGATCACTCGGTAATCTTGTATTGCTCTTAATCCTGCAAAAGTCGAATCATAGGTTGTCGGTATGATTTCTGCTGGATTATCCTTGCTGGGAAGAATGTTGATCAGCACTGGATAAACGGGTAATTTATATTTTTCTTCCGCTAGACCTGTATAACAGCGTACCCTCCTTGGCACATATTTATTATAACGCAATTGGACTTCATTTGCTATGAGAAATTCACCATACCGGGGACTGAATGCACGAATTAATACATCTCCTTGCCGACTTATCCATTGAAATTCGCTGGAAAATACGTCACTCACACTAATGTCTGAGAATTCTGTTACCCATTTCGCCCAATTTTCAGGCGCGAGATTAATTAAGCTTTTAGCACTCAGATCTGCTGGTTTTGCCATAACATTACATAAAATTAAATTATAGAGTGTCCCTACAAACTATCTGGGTCTATGTTTAATTCCCGCAACTTTTGAGCCAATATTCTAGATTTCATTTCCGCTTCATCAGCCCGTCTCCTTTCTTCATCAGCCCGTCTCCTTTCTTCATCAGCCAATATTTCTTGTTCATCAGCCCGTCTCCTTTCTTCTGAGATTTTTTCTAGGCGAGAAGGTATCCATCCACGGAAATCATACCAACGTAGCCATAAACCATTTGTTCCCTCATAATTACCTTCCCACAAGCCCAAACCTAATTCTAACTCTTTTACCCAGAAACGATTTCTTCTTAAAACCGCCTGTTGATAACTAGTTCCATTATGTCTAAATACTTGCAATTGATTTTCCCGTCGGTCATAAATCACATAATAAGGAACTTTTAAAATTTCTTCATATACCTGCCATTTTGTGGGTGGTTCATTTATTTTTCTGACTCTTTCGCCTAAATCATCTTTCTCTGTTCCTGGTGAAAGTAATTCTACGATTAATAATGGAACTTGCTTTTCTTCCCATGTTACATAGCTATAACGTAAATCCTCTAGTTGTTGAGTATTAATTATATTTACAACTACATACCAATCAGGTCTCTTATGCCACAGGGTATGCTCTGGGGTATAATAAAGATTTAAGTCCATTGCCATTAACATTTGTTGTGGCGTATACTTAGTAGTCTGACAGGTCTCACTTAAAAAGCGTGGCTGAAGAGCATGAAATTCGTCGGGCAAACCTGGTTCCTCTGGTGATTCGCTGGGTAAATCATACATTGTAGGTAATTTCTTACCTATGAATTCTTTGGGTAATTTGTAGGCTGTGGATAATTCTTTCTCAGGGGTTGAGGGTTGAGATAGTTCATACATAATATTTGACTTGATATTCCACTCTAACTAGACTTTAGCATTAATCGTTATGGGATGACATAGCGATCGCCTCGACCAATCGCTATATTCAATCATAGAGTGTCCCTATAAACTATCTGGATCTATGTTTAATTCCCGCAACTTTTGAGCCAATATCCTAAATTTCATTTCCCACTCATCAGCCCGCTTTCTTTCCTGAGCAACTAACCTTGTTTGCTCCTCGATTTTTTCCATGCGGGTAAGTATCCATCCATCCACATCATACCAACGTAGCCATAAACCAGGTTTTTCCTCATAGCTACCTTCCCATACACCCAAACCTAATTCTAGTTCTTCTATCCAGAAACCCTTTCCTGCTAAAACCATATCCTGATAAATGGTTCCGTTGTGTCTGAATATGCGCAATTGATTTTTATCACGGTCATAGATCACATAGTAAGGAACTTTGACAATTTCTTCATATATTTCCCATTTTGGCGTTGGTCGGGGTATTTTAATGTATTTTGCATCCAATTTATCGTAATAATTAGATTTCTCCGTTTCTGGTGAAGGCAGTTCTACGATTAATAATGGAATTCTACTTGCTTTATCCACAACCACATACCAATCAGGAGTATGACACCACAAGACATTACCTGGCTCATAATAATTCAAATCCCCAGCTACAAACATTTGTTCTGGCGTATATTTTTTAGTCTGAAAAGTTTCAGTTAAAAACCGTGGTTGTAGCGTGTGAAATTCGTCATTGAAACGTGATTTCTCAATAGCTCCAATGGATAAATCATACATTGTAGGTAATCTTTTCTCAGAGGGTAATTCTTGATCTGGTTGAGACATAATATTTGACTTTCTACTCCACTCTAGCTAGAGTTTAACATTCTCTCATACATACAATAGGGAACAGGGAACAGGGAACACAGATGCTTAGACTAAGCTCCCATACCAGAATATTTCCTTAATCCCGCACGCCATAACAAGCGATTCATCCCCAAAAATAGTAAAAACCAACCAATAATTGCTAAAAATCCTTTAGTTAATTCTACAGGTATTCCGATCAAAATACTCACGGGAAAATATATGAGATAGGGGAAAGGTGTCATGAACACTATTGTATGTATGGGTTCGGGAAATACTTTTAAAGGCGCAATCATTCCAGATAAGAATAAATAAGCTATGAACCAGAAGTTGTCTAGGGCGATCGCTCTTTCAGTCCAGAACGCTAGCATGGCTACAGTATATTGAATAATAAACCGTAAAGTAAAAGCAAGTATTGTTGCTATGATGAATAACAACAAATTACCTAAACTAGGTAGCCAAAAAGCTTGAGGATATAAGCAAAAAAATAATCCTGTTAATAGAAAAATAAAGATAAATCTCACAGCTCTATCAGCTATATGATAGAAAACGTGATGCCATACTGGATCTAAAGGTTGTAATAATTTGGATGAAAGTTTCCCTTCTACTACTTGCTTTTCAAACTCATAAACCACCCAAACAACAGTAATTTGTCTCACAATAAATACAGCAAGAAAATAATGTGCAAAATCCACAGATGTCAAACCAAATTGCCCTTTTTGTGCTGCTTGTATCCAAACGCCCATCATAATTATTGGTAAAGAACCAGAGAGAACCCATAAAACTAGCTCTGACCGATACTCCAACATATCAGCATAATAAACAGTCAGTAAATTTATGATTTTTCTGAATAGAGATTTCATACAAAATTAAGTGATTCCAGAACTGATTTTAATTAGGGAAAACAAACTCACTAGACAACTCCTGTTTGAAAAACTCGTGCAATAACTTCTTCTACAGGTGGTTCAGTAACGGTTAAATCTATGACATTTAACTCAGATAAAATTTGTGATACTGTTGATGTCAGTTTTTCTCTTTGAACTATAAATCTTACAGTTCTACCCTCGACTAACTGTACATCACCATAGTACATCAGCTGTTCTGTTGGTAGTGGTTGAGCCAACTCCACAAAAATTTCTCGATAGGGAGCAAACTGTGCTAAAAGTCCATTTAAATTACCATCGTACATCATCCTCCCTTGGTGAATTAATAAAACTCTTTGGCACAAAGCCGTAATATCTGCCATATAATGGCTAGTTAATAAAATTGTCGCTTGATAGAGCTGATTGTATTCCCGTAAAAAGTCTCTGACTCCTACTTGAGCATTTACATCTAATCCTAATGTTGGTTCGTCTAGAAATAAGATTTGGGGACGATGCAAAAGTGCTGCTAGCAGTTCTGCTTTCATTCGCTCTCCTAATGACAGTTTTCTGACTGGTTGGGTTAGTTTCTCTTCTAGAGAAAGCATCTCTGTTAACTCTCCAACTCGTCGATGAAATTCTTTGTCGCTGATTTCATAAACTGCGGCATTAATTTTCAGAGAATCGAGGGTTGGTAAGTCCCAAATTAATTGCTGTTTTTGTCCCATTACTAAAGTAATTTTCTGTAAAAATCCTGCTTGGCGGCGAAATGGGATAAACCCACCTACACTGACTTTACCGCTAGATGGATGAATTAAGCCTGTCAGCATTTTGAGAGTCGTCGTCTTACCAGCACCATTGGGTCCTAGAAAACCTACTATTTCACCTGGCGCAATTTCAAAGGACACGTCCTGAACTGCGGTGATCGCACGATAAGTACGGTGGAAAAAATGATTGATCGTACCCCGCAGTCCAGGCTGCTTCATCGCCACTGGATAGGATTTACTGAGATTTTCCGCGACGATAATTGACATAATCCCTACCTTAAACGCCCTGACCGTAAAATACTAACAATTAACCATAGCCCTAGTAGGCTGGCTACTGTAAATAGTATATTACTGACAAATAATAATTGAGTTGTTTGAGTCTTGGTAGAAATAATTGCTGCTCCCATAATCAGCGAGCCGACTAGAATACTGAAGGATAATCTGTTAGCTACGTCGTCTACTGTACGCCGTAGACCATCTAACCCGTTTAGTGATACGTTCCATTGTAATGTTTCTGATGTAATCCGGTCCAATAATAGTTCGATTTGTCGCGGTGATTGTAAGGAAAGGCTTTTCACATCTAGAGCAGTACGCAAAAGCGATCGCCAGGGACTATCACCTAAGAGTTGACGACGAAATAATTCTGTAAGTAGTGGTTTAGCCTCTTCAAACAGATTGAATGCTGGGTTAAATATCCGAGCTACACCTTCTAAGTTAGCCAAAGTCTTGGCATATAAACCCATATTACTAGGTAAGCGAATTTTGTTATTCCGGGCTATTTGCAACATTTCATAAATGATTTGGCTGAAGTTCATTTCATTCAGACTGAAGTTATGGTACTTCCTTAACATCCGGTCTAAATCATTCTCTAGTTGAGCCAGAATCACAGCTTGATTGGAATCAGCTAGCTGTAAAGTTAATTGGGCACACCTACTAGCATCCAATTCTACAATTGCTAACAGCATCTCTGACAAAATCTGCTGACTCCGGGGATCGAGCCGACCCATCATTCCACAGTCAAGTAAAGCTATTCGACCATCACTCAGATAGAACAAATTACCAGGATGGGGATCGGCATGAAAAAAGCCATCTACATACAGTTGTTGAAAAAATGCGCGAAATAATAAAGTAGTGATCGCCCGACGTTCAATAGCTGGATCTTTACCCTGAGCATCGTGTGCCAAATCCGCTTCTAGTAAAGGCACACCATCTAGCCATTCCATGACTAATAACTTTTGTGTAGTTAAGTGCCAGTAAATTTCCGCTACTACTATCTGTGCGGGATCAAACCAGTGACCCCGCGATAAATTACGTCGTAATTGATCTGTATAACTAGCTTCCCGGGTAAAGTCCAACTCAGCTGCTAGAGCTTGGGTAAATTCCTCAGCGATCGCCCTAATATCATAAATTTGCCCAAAATCAGTTCTGGCGACTAAATCTGCGATCCCCAGAATGAGCGTAATATCTTGGGCTATGGTAACATCAATTCCAGGGCGTTGTACTTTCAAAGCCACTTCTCGACCGTCTAGCAATGTAGCTCTATGGGTTTGGGCGATCGACCCTGCTGCTATAGGAATCTGTTTGATTTGAGTAAAAGTTTTTTCTAATGGCTGTTTTAACTGTTGTCGAATCACTATTTCGATCTGTGACCAAGGAACTGGTGGAACTGCATCTTGCAGGGTGGATAATTCCTCTATATAGGCTGCACTAAGTAAGTCTGGACGGGTAGAGAGTAGCTGACCTAACTTTACATAGACTGGACCTAAATCTACTAAGATATTTTTCAATACAGCAGGTGTAGGTAGTTGAGGCTGATCAGCTTTTCTACCAGTTAGCACCCTACGCATATAATCCCAACCATTGCGCAGAAGTACTTCGATAATTTCTCGTTGTCTTGTCACAGTTTGGGTAATAAACATATTTTTGGTGTGAAATATTCCAGAATAAGTAGTTGTAGTAGTTGTAGGAGCGTAGCAACCTACGGGTTGCTGCTCCCCTGCCTCTTTCGTGGGTAACAACTTTAAATTGGCTGATTTGTACTGTTATACAATAATGTAGACAGTATAGTTATAATAGAATAAAGTTATTTTGAGCTGCCAATTAGAGTTGTCACTATTGCTGCTAAACTCCACCTGAAGTTCAGGAAGTTTCGTGCGCTCGTAGGTAACTTGATTCTCACAATAAGTTGGTAAACCGAGCATCATCTTTGAGAATTTTTAAGACCTGCTTGATTTCCTGGGTGCGCTCTTTTTTAACTATCAGGGTGGCATGGCGATCGCGCACGATTACCACATCTTCTAGCCCAATTGTCACAACTACATCTTCTGGATTGGAGGTATAAACAATACAGCCTTTAGTGTCTAGTCCTACATGTGTAGCCAATTCCACGTTGGGATTTTGTTCTTGTTTGAGCAAGCGTTCCAGCGCATTCCAATCACCTAAATCGTCCCAACCAAACTCCACGGGCAAAACATATGCTAGACTAGTTTTTTCCATCAGCGCATAATCTATACTTTTTTTAGGTAACTGAGGATAAATAACAGTACCTTGTTTTTCTAAGGGTGTGATAATCTCTGGGGCATGAGTACGTAATTCTGATAAAACAACTCCAGCGCGAAAGACAAACATTCCACTATTCCAGCTAAATTGTCCTGTAGCTAAAAAAGCTGCTGCTGTTTCTTGATCGGGCTTTTCAGTAAAGCGGTTCACATGATAAGCGGGCATTTCATCCCAGTTATCTACCTTTTCGCCTTGTTCAATGTAGCCATAGCCTGTTGCGGGAAAGGTGGGTTTGATCCCCAAAGTCACAATCGCTGCTTTACTAATGGCCAGTTGAGTAGCCGCATCTAAAGTACGTGCGAATGCTTCTTGGTCAGCAATCCAGTGGTCAGAAGGGAAAAAACCAATAACAGCCTCTTCTCCATAACGCTGATAGATCTCTAAACTTGTCCAAGCGACTGCAGCTGCAGTATCCCTTCCCTCTGGTTCGACTAGTAGGTTTTGCTCTGGCAATTCAGGTAATTGCTCTCTGACTCCGCCAGCTATAGCACTGGATGTAATTACCCACAAGTTATTCCATCCACCAGCTAAGGTTAGCAATCGGTCAGCAGTTGCTTGTAGTAAGCTTTTAGAGCTACCATCAAGACTTAAGAATTGCTTGGGACGGTCTTGGCGGCTGAGAGGCCAGAAACGTTCTCCTTTACCACCTGCAAGAATTATCGGGAACAATAAATTATTCATGTTGTCATTCACACCTACAGCAGAAAAATACAAGTGTACAGTGAGCTATTACTCAGGCAAAATTTGGATATTCCATTAACATACCTCTAGGGAGTGGTTGAGTGGGGAGAGAATTGTGATTAAAGAAATTCAATGGTCAGATAATCAGGTAACACCTCAACAAGTAGTAGGATCAAATCATGATCTGAGACCGCAAAAGTTACACCTGTTAGACAATCCCGAACTAGAGCCAGAGGTTAGAGCTAAAAGAACAACAGACAGGACTGCCGAGGATCGGGGGTCAATAAATGTAGTTCCTGGCGACCTCTATGAGCGTTTAGGTTTAAGGATACCACGGTGGTTACTGTGGATATTAACGGTGTTTTTAGGTACTGTTTTATCCAGCTTACTGGTATCGTCTCTGGCCTTATGGACTCCATTATGGAGCAATTTAGACCGAGCTAATGATGAAGACTTAGGACTACCTAGTCAAGATCAGGTAAAAGTGCCTGGAGATTTAAGTCAGAAACTCGGACAGTACAAATTGTCAAGACCCATGAATATTTTGGTTATGGGGATTGAACCTGTACAGGGAGTGGTGGATGGCTCACCAGCCAGTTTAGTCGGCAAGAGTGACACTATCCTTTTAGTCAGGTTCGACCCTAGTGATCGCTCTATTCATGTTCTTTCCATTCCTAGAGATACCATGATCGCTATTCCAGGAGAAGGATTAACTAAAGTTGCAGATGCTAATGCTCAGGGTGGTCCAGTTTTGTCAGCCCGAGTAGTCAGCCGGACATTAAATAATGCTCCTATTGATCGCTATATTCGCATCTCCACCAGTAGCTTAAGGCAATTGGTGGATGAACTGGGCGGAATAGATGTATTTGTACCTAAAGATATAAATGAACAAGATAGTGCTGGACTATCAATTAATCTAGTCAGAGGCTGGCAAACACTCAATGGTGAACAGGTAGAGCAGTTTACGAACTATCGGGAACCTGGTTTAGGGGATTTATCCAGAGTTCAAAGGCAACAGACCTTGGTCGCAGCATTACTTCAAAGGCTGAATAGTCCCACAGTTTCACCCAGGCTACCTCAAATAACCCGGGTTATGCGTAAGTATTTTGATACCAATCTCAGAACTGAGGAATTAATGGCTTTAGCGAATTTCTCCCTGAAAGTTGAGCCAGATAAATTCCGGATGTCTATGCTACCTGGTACCTTTAGTAAATTCAGCCAAGACCCCAATAGCTATTGGTTAAATATGGCTGGCCAGCAAAATCTTTTACGTGATTATGCTGGAGTGATAGTTCCAGAAACTCAGTCAGAAATTAAACCAATTTATCAACTCAAAATTGCTATTCAGAACGCTAGTAATCAACCTTTATTAACTGAAAAAGTGATTAGCTATCTAAAAAACAAAGGATTTACCCAGGTTTACCCAGTTCCAGACTGGCCTGATACCCAACGTCAAACTCAGATAATTGTTCGCCAAGGTAGCCGAGAATTAGGTTTGTCTCTAAACAAAGTATTAGGATTGGGACAAATTGAGGTTTCGTCAGCTGGTGACTTAGAATCTAATCTGACAATTCGTATTGGTAAAGATTGGAAATAGCAATCTTTAGTTAGGGAACGGGGAACAGGGAACAGGAAAGAAGGTCGTCTTGTTCAAAATCCAATATTCAGTCTTATTATGTATTTACTGCTCCCTCTTCCCTGTTCCCTCTTCCCTCTTATTATAACAATTGTGACACAACAAGAACAAAAACCCTCTCGCTCTTTTGCGGGAGTTGCTGGTATTGTCGCTACAGCAACCTTAATTAGTAAGGTCTTTGGCTTGGTTAGACAGCAGTGCATGGCTGCCGCTTTTGGCGTTGGTGCTGCTGCTACTGCTTATAGCTATGCCTATATTCTTCCTGGCTTTTTATTAGTTTTGTTAGGGGGAGTGAACGGACCATTGCATAGTGCAGTAGTTAGTGTCATATCCAAACGCAAGAAAGAGGAAATTGCACCCTTAGTAGAAACAGTTACAACTGCTGTGAGTATGGTACTTATAGTTGTCACAGTAGCTCAAATTTTGCTAGCAGATAATATTATTGATATAGTTGGCCATGGTTTGAAAGACCATGTCAGAGACATTGCCGTGCTACAAATGCAAATTATGGCACCTATGGCCTTGTTTTCTGGTTTAATTGGCATTGGTTTTGGCACCCTAAATGCAGCCAGCCAGTATTGGTTACTTTCTATTAGCCCTTTATTATCTAGCATTACGGTTGTTATAGGTATTGGCATTTTGGCTCTGCAGCATGGTAAGGATATGCTCAAACCAGAATATGCTTTCATTGGTGGTATGGTGTTAGCCTGGGGAACGCTAGCTGGTGCAGTCCTCCAGTGGTTGGTACAGTTATTTGTCCAGTGGCGTTTAGGTTTGGGTACAATTCGCTGGAGATTCAATTTTGCAACTCCCGGTATAAAAGAAATGGCTAAGATTGTGATACCGGCAACAGTTTCTTCAGGTATGATGCCAATTAATGTCGCTACAGATCTGTATTTTGCTAGTCCTATCGCTGGTGCTGCTGCAGGATTTAATTATGCTAATCTTCTAGTCCAAACCCCCTTAGGGATTATTTCTAACATTATTCTACTGCCTCTATTACCTTTATTTGCTCAATTGGCTAATTCAGGAAATTGGGTGGAGATGAAGTTACGTATTCGCCAAGGTATGATATTAACTGCTATGACTATGTTGCCTATAGGAACGCTCATTGCTGCTTTATCTACGCCTATTGTACAGTTAGTATATGAACGCGGCGCATTTAAACAAGAAGCTACTCAAATGGTATCTTCTCTGTTGCTGGTTTATGGTCTTGGTATGTTTATCTATTTAGGGCGTGATGTTTTAGTCAGAGTTTTTTACGCTTTGGGTGATGGAAAAACACCCTTTTATGTCAGCACTATTAGCATTTTTATGAACGCCGTACTGGATATGATTTTTGTTGAACCTTTCGGTGCGCCTGGGTTGATTCTAGGTACAGTGGGGGCTAATACCACTTCTATGGCGATCCTGTTGTGGATACTTAATCGGAAACTGCATGGTTTACAACTAATTGAATGGTTCTCTGATATACTGAGTATAGCTGCTGCCAGTGTGGTTTCCGGGTTAGTCAGTTTTGCAACTCTGATGGTTTCTCAGCAAATTTTAGGCAAACAAGGATTCATCATTTTGTTGCTGGAATTATCAATATCTGGATTAGCTGGGATTTGTGTGTTCGCAATTATTGCTTCCTGGTTGAAAATCCCAGAAGTAAATATTTTTGTAGATAGAATACAGCAAAAATTTTGGAAGCGTCAGCCATGATCTGCAATCATTTTAGATTAATCGGTTTACAACAGCCAAAAAATTGCCAGATAGGAGAAATTTATGGTTGCTCGGCCTAGTATCCCTAAATTACCTCTAGCATTAGTTAGTAATTTATTTTACCACTACCTATTAAGTATAGTAAAGCCATACGGACAGCAACACCACTTGTGACTTGTGACTCAATTAAGCTAAATTGAGGATCGTCCATTAAATCAGAACTAATTTCCACACCCCGATTCACTGGACCAGGATGCAAGATCTTCACATTTGGTTTACACAGTTTTAGCCTAGTCCTAGTAATACCAAATAACTGATGATACTCGCGCAAGCTAGGTAGTAAATGGTCTGTCATACGCTCTTTTTGCAGGCGCAAAGTCATGACAAAGTCCGCATTCTCTAAAGCTGGTTCTAATTGCCAATGCAGAAATAATTGCTGGCGATCAATTGGTTGAGTCCTGACTTCACCAAGATAATCCGCAAAAAGTTTCGGTAATAGAGTAGGTGGTGCTGCTAGGTGTACTTGGGCACCACTAGTGATTAAGCTCCATATATTAGATCGTGCTACGCGAGAGTGGAAAATATCTCCCACAATGGCGATCTTTTTGTTTGCAAGTAATTCTATTCTTGGTCTGGCTGGATCGATCAGATCGCAAATTGTAAATAGGTCTAGTAATGCTTGAGAGGGATGCTCATGTTGACCATCGCCAGCATTGAGGATGCTGACTGTTCCTCCTAAGCGATCCATCTCTTGGGCGATCGCCTGGGGGACTCCTGATTCTCTATGGCGGATTACCATGATATCAGTTCCCATAGCCAGATAAGTTTTGGCTGTGTCTAAAATTGTTTCTCCCTTAGTCAGAGAAGAAGTCCCAGGAGCAAAGTTTAAAATATCTGCACTTAATCGTTTAGCAGCAATTTCAAAACTATTGCGGGTGCGTGTAGAAGGTTCAAAAAATAAGTTTGCTACTACCTGTCCCTGTAATGTGGGTACTTTCTTTGTCCGTCGTGATAATACCTCTTGAAATGAGGCTGCTGTTTGCAAAACAGTATCGTATTCAGCAGAGGTAAAATCAGCCAGACTGAGAATATGACGACGGTTCCAAATAGTACTAGGCATTAGAGAAGAAAGACTATGAGTTGTTAGCGAGGCTGGATACATTCCCTACATCCGAATAATTTACATATGTCAAACGCCTAGATAACACATAGAGTTTAATGGCTCTTTTTGTGCTATCTGATGCAGATGAATTAAGGTTTCACGACTCCTTAATTTTCACTTTTTCGGCGATCGCTAAATATTTTTCCAGTAGTTGAGATGGCAATTCCCGAAATTGTTCCATAGGCATAACTAGATCGGCTGTGGTTATACAGTTCACAAATGAGCCGTTATATATTTAGACAGCTATGTTCCTAGTATGACATATTTGCTGTGATTTTAACTTTTAACTTGAGGTTATACAAATAAATTAAGCAGGTTGTACTGTGGTACAACCTGCACTATTCAAACACTTATCTTCCAGGCTGAATCAGACTTAGTACTTATGTCACAAAAGCTTACCTAAAAGTAAAGTGAATGGCGGGAGTTTAATTTGGATACCGTCATCAACTATATGGAATACTCCACTGGAAGTAGAAACCAACATATCAACTCCAGAAAAGTCACCATACCAATTAGGAATCCTGAGACATTCTTCAAATACGGATTTAGACCCCAAATTCATCGCCACAAATAGAGGTCGTTCATTAGGTAACCCATGAATTAATAGACACCATAGCCCGTTATTTCGCGAGCATATGAGGGTACGATTCCCGCTTTGAATTAATTTGTTCTGCGACCTAATTTCAGCTAGCTGTCGAATCAATAAAAAAGTTTGGTGAGTTGTATTAAATGGAGGAAAAGTCTTGTGGTTAATCGGTCCAAATTCCCACACACACACTGGATTATCAAATAGGTCTTCCCTGACATAACAATCATGACCAATCCAATCTCCTGTCTCAGGACGTTGATGTAGTCCTAAAGCTCCAGAAAATTCTTGCTCTGTTCCTTGATATATAGCAGGTATTTGTGGTCCTAAAATTAGACAAGCAAGTGCAAAATGCAATCGAACTCGCGCTTCATCTTGATTGGTAAGATGACTCAAGAAATGATGCAAAATTCTCGTGGTATCTTGATTATCAAGAAACATGATATTATTCCACCAGCCCGCATGATAAGACTGTGTGGGTGCTAAGAAACCACAAAAATAATCAGCTAAAGTACCTAACCAATTAACATTAGCTAATCCCTTCTTGACAGCATAATATGTTGGGTAATCAATCATATTTGTAAACTTGGCGCTGTTATACTCAAGCACTTCCGCGTGAGTACTTCCAGCATGTTCAGCAATTTGGAGAAATTGCTTTTTCCCTATAAAACTTGTGTATCTAGATATCTCTGCAAAACAAGGCTCCCAAAAGTCAAGCCCTACATGACGAGCTGAATCGTATCTTAATCCATCAATATCCGTTTCAGATATCCAGTACTTGAGGTGCTGAATCAAAAGTTCGCGCACATAACCTGTTTCTGTACGCCAATCTTCCAGGAAACCAAAGAGCCTTTGATTTACCATATCGGTGTATTCTGGCCCGTGGAATAGATTGGTATTGCGTGCTTCTACAGGAAAAGGCAGCAGAATATCATCTTCCCCTTGTATATATTTAAACTCTCCTCCCACAGGACCACCATAGTCTTCCCAGTTAATACTGTCTGCAATATGGTTATTAACCACATCTAAAATTACGGCAATATCAGCCCCATGGGCTGTTTGTACTAATTCACGTAGGCAGTCAAGCGTTCCGAAGCGGGGATCAACCATCAATAGATGGATAGGATGGTAGCCATGATATCCATCAGCAGCATTGACATATACAGGGCTGATAATAATGGCACGAATGCCTAACGACTTTAAGTAATCTATTTGCTCAGTAATGCCCCTAATAGTTCCTCCGTGGCTAGTAAAGGGAGATGTGGGGTCATACTTAACAGGACTCAATCCAGTATAATTACTACTTGATCCAGGAGAAAACCTGTCAATAATGATAGAATAAAACAGGCGAGCTGCCCAATTATCTGGACCAGATGTGATAGTTATTTGGGGTTTTGGTCCATATAAAGGCTGATTATCCCAATATCCCAAGAATTCATAGGGAATTTCAGCCATTGCGCGAGGTGCTTCATCACATACTAGCACAGTCCGAGTTTGGGAACTAGTGTACTCATTGCCGTATTTATCCACATATCCAAACTGATAGCGATAACCTCCACCATTATTTATAGATGGTAGGGTGGCAAAAAACATTTTGTAGCCATGTTCATTCACGCTTTCTGTTTGAACCAGTATGCGGTCTGCATCATAATATCCCTTGCCATCGTTCAATTGATAGACTAACTGACCAAAATCCGGTTCTTTCGTTATTTGAACGCCAAACCTGATTTGGATTTTTTCATGGCTTTTGAAAACCCAAGTATAAGGTGCAATACTTGGGTCTAAATGAACTTCACAGTATTCGTCAAAATAGCGCATTTATTGCTTCTAGAAATACAAAGTAGTTAGATTACAAAAAACTTCTGTCAGAAGGATTATACAACTTCAACTTTATTTTGATTCATCATCTCCGAATCATCAGTTACTAATTCTATCTTGAATTGCTTAAAACTAAAGTAATTGTAGAGGATAATAGATGTAATTATAAGTACTAACCCTTCTACAATCATCAGAAAGCCGATACCACGTCCTTCACCGGCTTCAATTAACCTACCAACACTATTTGCTAATAAGCCATCAGGTAACAACATAGGTACTAGAAAATCATCAGTTAGTGGACTAGCACTCAGATTACCCAAAGCGGCTCCCAGTCCTGTAATAGTATAAAAAAGAGAAAGAACGCGTCCTTGAAACCTTGGATGAATACTAGTCTGCCAGATAGTATTATTAGTTCCCAAAATGATGGGAATGGTGAAAAATGACAAAGAAAGGCCAAAGGTAATTATAGCAATAGAAGGTTTTATTCCGGCAATGATTAAAGCTATCCCATTTAAAGCCGAGAAAATAAATAGGACAAAAACCGATTTCTTTCCTCCTCCCCAAATACTCATAACAATGCTACCAAATACCATTCCACAACCAGCAACGGACATGACAAATCCAAAAGTTTGGATGGAAGAGAAAGATAATATTAGAGGATTGATTAAAACAGTAGTCATACCATTCACTAAAAAATGTATGGTCATGAATGCCATGAGAATCACTAAAAATAACCGGGAAGAGATATTTTCCCAGCCGGAGATAATGTCCTTAATAATACCGTCAATTGATCTAATTGAATTGGGATCTGATTCTGGCTGGTGAATCTTAACAATTAAGAGGGTTGTTAACCCTACTACATAAGTAGATAAATCAATCCAGAGTAAGCCTTGTAGTCGAAAATTGGAAATTATTACACCTGCTAAAACTGGCGCTACTAATTGTCCTATGGCTGAACTGAACTGAATCAAGCCATTAGCTCTGCCAATTTGACGGCTAGGAACCATCATTGGTAAGGCTGCTCCCTTAGCAGTCATTTGAAAAGAACCACAGATAGATGTGAGGAAAGCAGTTATATAGGTATGCCAGAGGTGTAAATTTTCTGTCAACAGTAATACAGCAAGGATTAATGTGACCGTAGCCGCAGAAATTTCACTGACAATAATAATCCATTGGCGATTCCACTTATCTACCAGCGCCCCAACCAAGGGAGTAATTAATACACCAGGCAAGGTCGTAAAGAACAAAATTAGACTTAACTGTGTAACAGCGTGCGTATTTTGATATACCCAAATACTTAAGCCAAATCCTGTTAAACGCGTACCAATTTCAGACAGGGACTGCCCTAGCCAGAATATAGCAAAATTTCCCAGTTCACGAACTATTTCAAGTCGTTGATTGTGCGATTTCATCATTCCAATTTAGTCCGAATTTATCCAGGCCAATAGGACTGTCTATAATTAATAGAGTAAATCACTAAGTACTACATTTGAGCAAGATTTTCCAAGAGAGAATTTTGCTCAAGCTAATGGTTGAATCGATGAAATTAAGGTCAAAAAGATGAGGAACCCAATTGTATCTAGGATTGTCGTGACTAATGGCCCGCTGACTAGAGCAGGGTCTAGTTTTAACTGTTTTAAAGCCATTGGTAGCAATGTACCTAAAGTAACAGCTACAAGCGTATTAATTGCCATCACTACTCCTGCAACTAAGGCCACCCATCTTTCTTCCGGTTTAGCCCAAATCAATGACAATACAACCATTGTTATGCCTAAAGCTACAGCAGTCCCTAAACCAGCCAAAATTTCCTTACGCAGAATTTTTAACACATCTCTTGATGTTACTTCATTCACACTTAAGCCACGTATAGTCACAGTTAGAGCCTGAATGCCAACTGTACCACCAGTGTTAGAAAATATGGGCATAATTACTGCTAGTAATGGTACAGCAGAAATCACGGATTGGAAGGGGGCGATCGCACTTGCAGCACCTACATATAATGCCATAATCCCCAGTAACCAAGGTAGTCGTTTGCGGATAGTCACTTGAGGTGGTGACAAAGCTGCTTCATCACCACTGACCGCTGCTAATTTTTGCATATCTTTCGTCGCAGCTGCTTCTAAAATATCAACTACGTCATCGATAGTCACAATGCCAACCAATAAATTTGACCGATCAACTACGGGGAGAGCAATTAAATCATAACGCTGCATAATCCTAGCTACTTCTTCCTGTGGTGTTTCGGTTGTTGCTTTAATTACACGGCTACTGGCAATATCTTTAATTAGTACATCGGGAAAAGTGAATAAGAGTTGACGTAAGGAAACGACACTAACTAAACAGCGTTTTTCATCTGTCACGTAGGCGTAGTATATTGTCTCCTTATCTTGATCTAGCATTCGTATTTTATTTAATGCTTCGCCTACAGAAAGCCCTTCTTTTAAGCGCACATACTCAGTGGTCATCACTCGTCCTGCTGTACCTTCTGCATAACCCAGAATTGTGGATGTGACTTGTTTTTGCTCTGGACTGAGCTGTTGTAATAACCGATTGACCAAGCCAGCCGGTAGTTCATCAAATAACTGAGCTCTTTCATCAGGACTCATTTCTTCTACAAGTTGGATTACCTGACTATCTTGTAAAGAATTCAGTAGCTCTTCTTGGATCTGTTTTGGTAGATATTCAAATACATCTATAGCGTGAGATTTGTTGAGCAACCGAAAGGCGATCGCTCTTTGGTTTTTTGGTAACTGTGTAATATAGTCTCCTACATCAACAGGCTGCGAACAATTTAAGTCTGATTTAATCTGGTTTAAATTACCACTTTCCCATGCAGCCAGCATTTTTTCTGTGAGCATAATTTATGTTTGAATGTTTCATCTCAGATGTCAATCGATCAAATATTTGGTAAACTATCGAATAATTGTTGGATTAAGGCTTTAGTCTTTTGGTCTAACCGATGCCAATCTACATTGCCTAATTCATCAATTAGACTGTGATCGATGTCAACTACTATATTTTCCCTACTGTAATTTAAGAAGCATATTTGATAACATAAATCCCACAAATCTATGCTGACTTGGTACTCTTGACGTTGTAATTGCAAGTGATATCCTGGATGGGGTATAGGTAGTCTGGTAAGGGTTTCTCTGATTGACTCTAACTGCTCAGATGTAGCAGTTTCCATTGTTTGCAGCAGATGAGTTACTTGGGCTTTAGTTTCATCAGTTACGCCAAAGGGCCAAATCAGTACATCGTGATAAGTTCCTTGCCAGGAAGATATCTCTAATTGCTTACGCACGTTATCAATTACCCGAATGAACGCAGGTTGCATCAATAGTTCAGCTTTCTGCCAATTTGCCGGGTTGGTTATTTTAGGTAGCATAGTTCGTCAACAGAAATACTAAAAACAAAATTGCTATAAGAAGGCAGGAGGACGAAGGCAGGGGGACGAAGGCAGGGGGACGAAGGCAGGGGGACGAAGGCAGGAGGCAGGAGGACGAAGGCAGGAGGTAAACCAAAGATCTTAACTTTTAAATCAGTAGAAAGACGCAAAAAAAACTGAAGTATGTAACTAAAAGTGAAGTTAACTAAAAACCTCCTGCCTCCTGCCTCCTGCCTCCTGCCTCCTGCCTCCTGCCTCCTGCCTCCTTCTGCCAGAATTGCGATTTTAATTTAAATCTTCGCTGAAGATCGCGGATTCTATCACAGGAAATTTGGAGATATTAATTATCAACAAAAAGTTTAGGTGTGATTACTAGTGAGGGATTATGATAGGTAAATTACTCGATCATCGCTACCAAGTCATTCGGATCTTAGCAACAGGAGGATTCGGCGAAACCTATATTGCTCAAGACACTAGGAGACCCGGAAACCCACTATGTGTTGTCAAGTACCTTAAACCCACTAGTTCTGACTCGCAACTTTTCCCAACAGCCAAACGCCTATTCCAGAATGAGGCTGAAACCTTAGAAAGATTGGGTGATCATCCTCAAATACCCCGTTTATTAGCATACTTTGACGAAAACCAAGAATTTTTCTTAGTTCAAGAATATATAGATGGACATACCCTCAGTGAAGAACTGATTCCCGGTCAGCCTTGGAGCGAAGATCAGGTATTACAAATGTTACTAGAAATTCTTGGTATTCTGGAATTTGTCCATCAGCAAGGTGTCATCCATCGGGATATTAAACCAGATAATATTATTCGTCGGGCTAGCGATCATAAATTAGTTTTAGTAGACTTTGGTGCTGTTAAACAAGTACGCTCCTCATTAGCTACAGTTAATGGACAATCTACAGCTACAGTAGCAATCGGTACTCCTGGTTACATGCCAACAGAGCAATCACAAGGTAGACCTCGCCCCAACAGTGATATTTACTCTCTCGGTATTATTGCTATTCAAGCACTAACTGGGATATCAATTACTCAATTACAAGAAGATCCTCATACAGGTGAGCTACTCTGGCAGAATTTAACGCCTGTAAAATACCGTTTAGCTCTAATTCTCAGCAAAATGGTACGTTACTATTTTAAAGACCGATACCAGTCAGTTACAGAAGTAATACAAGATTGTCAAACATTCAACCAAGTCCCCACTACATCTTCTACTCCTCCTGAACTGCATCCAGCAGTTAATCTACCTCACCAGAGTTCAGCATCTGTGTTATTAGCTCAATCATTATCACAAAAAACCGTAGCTGTATCTCCTGCTAATAATTTAGCTCATAATGATCGCCAGATAGATCAACAGATAAATAAAAATAGTCAGAAGCACGACCCTTTACCTCTACTAATAGGCATATTTTTAGTAGGTGGTGTATCTATACTAGCCACTAATCTATATCCAAATGTGAAGAACTTGGCGGCTCATCTCACCGACAATAATTTTCAGATAGGAAAAAACTGTTCGGCTATTATAGCAGCTAACTCTAACATTCGTTCACAACCAAGCTCGATTGATTCCGATAATATTTTAAAGACTGTGGGTGAAGACACTGCATTTCCCGTAACTGGTAAGCGCACCCAACGCGGTTGGATCGAGGTAAGATTAAACTCTGGACGTTTAGCCTGGGCGCATTCTAATGTGATTAGCAACAATGAACAATGGATGTCTTGTTTACGAGATCAGGAAATCTCTCTCCAAATTGTAGACGATGATCCGTTAATTTCTCCACCACCAATACCCAAAATCGTAGTTAAAAGATCGATTAATTCCCCCACAATAGACGAAAAAGCCCAAAGTGTTGAGGAAGCCAGACAAAAATTGGCATCAGGAGACTTAAAAGGGTCGATACCAAAGGCGGGCGTAGCCATTGCTATGCTGAAATCCATTCCTCAAAATGCTATGTCAGGGATTTCTGCTGGTATGAAAATGACTAATCAATGGCAACAAGAATGGAAGACAGCGGAAGCTGTAGCTAAAGATATCAATCAAGCATTCGATCACGGTGAATGGGATAAGGTATTAGCTTATAAGTCTCATCCAGAAAAGCTACCGAATATTAAATACTGGCGTGAGCAAATATCGCCTCTGCTCAAAGAAGCAGAAGAAAATTTAAATAGGTCTCTAAACAAAACAGAGGATAGCGCAGTAAGCAAAAGTCATCCTCTCGCCAAATCCACACCAATACCCAATAAGCTCCATTCACAGAAACCCAAAGCAAATTAGTAGTTGCAACTTGGTACAACTACACCCGTTGAGTTATCGCCTATTAGCGAAGCTCATCATATTCGGCTGTTTCAACACGCCTAGTTTCGCCGTGGTTAGATGAAGGTAGAAACTCAGCTCGACGCACGGGGACTAATGGTGGTATATTGCCATTATAAGGATGAATCACCTGTACAGTTCGAGGCGATCGCTGACGGGGAGAAAATAGAGATAAAACTCCAGCTACCACAACTCCACCACCTATGGTGAGGCTCATGCCACCTACAGCCCAAATAATTGGAGAAGACCACCAAGGGGTTTGTTGAGATTGCTGCTGAGACTGGTATGCAGCTGCTATCCTCCCTTGGTTCAGCTGTTGTGTTAATTGCCAATTCTGCTGATTTAAGCCTTGGAGTTGTCCTTGAAATTGCTGATTTTGTAAACGTAATTGCTCATTATCAGATTTCAACTTGTCTACCTGCATGTTCAACTTATCTATTTCTTGGTGTTGGTCGGCGTTGAGTGCAGATGGTGGTTGATTAGCATAGACTGGTTGGCTATAACCGTTAGGAGGGTATTGTACAGGTGGCTGTATTACCTGTGGCTGCATCAACGTATTGGGTATTTGTGATGTAATAGCAGCAAAATTAGGTTGTGGGGAGGCATTTGTTCCTTTAAGCAAGAGGAGTGCTGCTAAACCAGCTACAGCTACCCCACCAATAAACGCCATACTTTCACTCATTATTTTAACTCCCTTACTCCCGTGGAATTGCCACTAAATTTTGACTTACACGCATAAATGGTTTGTTTTTATGGAAGTCTTACCTTCATTGCAGCCTATGTTAACAGAAACTGTATAAGAATAGTTTTTATCTACTCAAATACTTACTGCATAATTATAACAGTCTAATTGCCTAGTATAGATCCAAAAAAAAATCCTACTGTTATACTTTTTAATCTACTTTTCTCAGTTCAGCAAGAGGTAGATTTTGATCATATACCAAAGAGATATACAATGTAGGGGCGCAAGGCATAAGAGTCCCTACTGGATTGCTGTTTTCAAAGTCCGGCAAAATTGGGCGATCGCCGCCAATCCATCTGCTGGTGTTCCCTGGGCTAATCGATTCACAAAAGCACTACCTACAACTACAGCATCAGCACCCCACAACTTGACTTTTTGGGCATGTTCGGGTTGGGAAATTCCGAATCCGACACCAATCGGTTTATCTGTCGCACTACGAATGTGGTTGAGTAAATCCAGGACTCTCCCTGCTACTTGAGTGCGCATACCTGTTACCCCAGTGACGCTAACTAAATAGATAAATCCTTGAGAAGCACGAGCGATCGCCTCTATCCGCTCTATTGGACTAGTAGGAGCCACGAGTAAAGTCAAATCAATACCTATTTCACTAGCTGGCTGTAATAAACTAGTAGCTTCCTCCAGAGGTAGATCAGGTACAACTAAACCAGATACGCCAGATTGATGAATTTGTTGTAAAAACTGCGATATTCCCCGATGTAAGATGGGATTGTAATAAGTAAATAAAATAATTGGTGCTTTTAAACTAGACGTAGTAGATTGCAGCATTTCTAGAACCGCATCCAAAGTTGTCCCCTGAGAAAGTGACCGAGTAGCGGCTGCTTGAATTACCGGACCATCAGCTAATGGGTCGGAGTATGGTACACCTAATTCAATCAGGTCAGATCCAGATTGGTCAAGGATCTGTAAAGCTTGGGCTGTGGTTGCTAAATTTGGGTCGCCAGCAGTAATAAACGGAATCAGAGCACACTCTTTATTCCGTTTCAGGGTAGCAAAGCAATTGGAGATAGTGGTCATTTAGTCATAATTCATAAATGCTCACTGATCTTAACAAACAACCTGGAACTTCAGATCAATTTTGCTTTTCCTGGACTATTTCAGCTTGAATTTTGGCTAATTCTTCTGGAGAGAGTTCATCCAACCGTTTTTGCAAAAAGGCTTGTTCGTACTGCTCCCGTTGTTGATGGTAGGCCATTTTTTTCCCCATTGCTCTGACAAAATATGTCGCCAACCAACCAATTAAGCCAGCTATTAAGCAGACCTGGCTCCAAATTCCGGCATTTTGGGCATTTAAGCCAAATAACTGTAAGCCTAAATATGTTAGCCCGCCAGCTATAAAAATACCAATAGTAATTGTCAGTGCATCAATACGCCGCATAGGGATTATGACCTACCAAATTTGATTAAACAATTTGCCGAGCTTTGGGTCGAAAATTAGCGATCGGCGAGAGGAGCAATAAACCAGGGAAGAAGAAAAATACTAAGAAGTACATAAATACACGTTCTACAGAACTAACCACATACCAACGTGATTTGAGATAATACAGCACCACTATTGGCACCGCTAAAAGATAAGCCCCAGCCAAAGCTAGATATAGTAGTGCTACAATCATAGATTTTCCTCGGATTGCTTGGTGTTTGTCTATATCATACAACTAAACACTTTCTCAGGTAGATCGAGGGGAAATAAAAAATTAGCAAAATTCCCTTTACGAGAGAGCTAGAAAATTTTTGCTAGAAAATTTTGCTCTACTACTTGGCATAAGTTGCTAGAACATGTATGATGATATAATGTGATTTCACGATGCCAATTACAACCGAGTTTTCGGGGGTGTGGCGGAATGGTAGACGCTACGGACTTAAAAGATTGAGCCTTGAGGGAGAAATTCTTCAAGTGTCAGCTCTCAAACTCAGGGAAACCTAAATTTGTATTCACAAATATGGCAATCCTGAGCCAAGCTCGCAAAGTTGTAGCTGTGATATTGGTAATTTACTCAATGTCGCCAGAAACCAAAATTGCGGGAAGGTGCAGAGACTCGACGGGAGCTACCCTAACGTTAAGCCGAGGGTAAAGGGAGAGTCCAATTCTTAAAGCCTTCATTTGCTAGAGACTAGCAGGTAGCAGCGAAAGTTGCAGGAGAATGAAAATCCGTTGATCGTAAAAGGTCGTAAGGGTTCAAGTCCCTTCACCCCCATTCAGGAATTGGCGCAGTTAATGTTGGATCTATAATTTAGTTTCGTGATGTTTACCTATAGACCCATCTCTGGATACAGGGATGGGTTTTACATCACAATCAGTTTTTCGTCCAGCCATGCTAGAACCGCGCCAGCTATTTCAGCTAAAATACTGATTAAACGGTAAAGAGCGATCGCACTAATAATTAAAGCGGAAGAAAAGTGATACTGTAAAATAGCTATTGCTGTAGCTTCAAAAATACCCAAACCGCCAGGAGCAAAGGGAACTATCAAGCCTAGAAGCCAAGCAAGGCTAAAAGCCCCGAATATTAAAGGTACTTGCTCCCAACTAACAGGAGTAAATATGAATATAGTACAGATGAATCCGAGACCCCGCAATCCTAAAAATACTAATTCTCCCAGCATGGGAAATAATGGATAACGCTTAATGTTTAAATATGTAGTGACTAAAGATTGAGCATGAGGCTTTTTTGTTTTTAACTTATAGGAGACACGAAGTAACAAATTTAAGCACTTCGGATGAACAATGTAGAACAAAAAGCCTAAACTGACGAATTGTAAACAGCGGACAAAGATATTCATCTGATTAGTCAAAAAAATATTCCCGCATAAAACTATCAGAATTAAAGCAGCAGCAGCCATAAGTAATGGCTCTAACAAAACACTCAAGGTCGCTATATCAGGAGAAATATGCTCATTTTTAGCTGCGATAATTCTTCCATAAAAGTGCCAAATATTTCCAGGGATATACTTAGCGATATTAGTTTTGAGATAAACTTGGATAAATTTGCTTGGGTTGAAAGATTGATTTAGGTCACGCAATACCCATGTCCATACCCAAGCAGCCCAGATATGAGCTAGTAAAGTTATACCCAAGGCTACAGCTAAAATTGTCCATCCGACCGCATCAATAGAAAGAGAATTGACTTGAGACCAATTATTCTGGAGAGTTTTTCCCAGAAAAAATAATGTCCCACCCAAAATAACCCAGCGTAAACCTTGCTTCATTTATCTGATCTTTTGCTTCCGTTGGATTATATCTTTCTTAGGTTAGATAAAGCTAGTGTTTTATTAACTGTAAGATAGTATCACCGTTACTTCATTTAGATTTTATGAAAAGAGTAATTCAGTGGTTACAAAACTTACGATTAGCAAGAATTTTTACGGTATTTTTGGCGTGTCTACTTATTTCTTTGGTACAAGCTTGTAGTCGTCCTGAAATAACCACTCAACTAAATCAACCTCCTACACAACTACCGATTCAAAATACAGAACTGGGTAAAGAGATCAGACAGATGGGTGAAAATATTGGTAGTTCCACAGAAGAAGTTACAAAAAGATTAACTAAAGGGACGGAAAGAGCCGTAGAAGATCTCAAAGAAAACGTCAAAAATGTAACTAGAGAAGCTGCAAAGAATCTGCAATAAGAACATGATTAGAATTTTGTAATTGTGCGCTAGCACAACTACAAAATCATTGCCTCAAATACCAACTCTGTAGTGCTAAACGGTGAATTTCGCGCCAGGGAATCTGATGTTTACGGGCTAGGTCTGCACAGTCCTCATATTCTGGTTGTACATTAGTAATCACTTTCTGTAATGCTTGTTGAATCCAAGCTACTTTCACGTTTACTTTGCCAAATTCTGTATCCACTGGTTGAATTTCTCGATGTAAAACACTCCGTTCTTGACTTGAACGCCGAATTCCTAGAGTGGTAGTTTCCCGAAACAACACTGCTTCACAATTAGCTAAGTTTTCTGGATGACAAATCACAGTTAACAAAATTCCTGGACGGGATTTCTTCATCCCTATAGATTCTGTAAACACATCTAAAGCTCCCACCGCAAACAAAGTGTCAAATACATAGCCAATTGCTTGGGGATTTAAATCATCAATCTGTGTCTGGAGTACAGAAATAGTTTCTAGGTTATTGCTATGATCAGCACTGTTTTGTAAAATGTGACTTTCACCCAACCATAAACGTAGTATATTGGGAATAGCTAAATCGAGAGAACCAGCACCATTACCTACTCGTTGAATCGTCATCGCAGGTGATAAACCAAAATCTCTGGATAAAGTAGTGGCGATCGCTGCTCCGGTAGGCGTTACCAATTCCCGTTCAATTCCATTGCTATAAACAGGACAACTTCTCATTTCCCATAATTTAAGCACTGCTGGAACTGGTACCGACATCAGCCCGTGGGCAGCACGAACAGTTCCCCCACCAGTGGGAAATGCGGAACAGTACAATAGAGGTAATCCTGATTCGTTGCGATCTACACCCAACCAATCCAATCCTAAACAAGTGCCAACAATATCCACAATTGCGTCTACAGCACCAACTTCATGAAAGTGAACTTTTTCTGGCTCAATCCCATGTACCGCGCCTTCCGCTACTGCTAATTGCTGGAATATAGCTAAACTCCAAGCTGTAGCGGATGATGGTAAACTAGCCTGAAGAATCATGGACTCGATTTCCGGTAAATTACGTCCATGATGGTGATTGTGTCCAGAGTGGATATGGGGAACTAAATCCACATCTACCTTAGTTGCTGCTTGACCCTGGCGATGTACGAGTTTTGCTGATAAACGATATTCTGACTCGATCCCTAAACCATTCAGATGTTCTTCCAAGTACTCCAACGGGACACCGAGACTGACTAAAGCTCCTAAACACATATCACCGGAAATACCTGTCGAGCATTGAAGATAGGCGATTTTATTCATATTTCTATACCCTCTTTCTCCACTATTTTAAAATCCTCATTTTAACCTCTGCATCTTTTATGGCAAAAATTTTCACGATCCATCCTGATAATCCTCAAAATCGTCGAATAGAGGAAATAAAGTTAGCGCTTTCCAGTGGTGCTATCATGCTCTACCCTACGGATACAGTTTATGCAATTGGTTGTGATTTAAATACCAAGTCGGCGGTGGAACGAGTGCGGCGAATCAAGCAGTTAGCAAACGACAAACCATTGACATTTCTATGTCCCTCACTTTCTCATGTGGCGACTTATGCCTTCGTAAGTGATAAAGCCTACAAGATTATGAAGCGGTTAATTCCAGGACCCTACACCTTTTTGCTCTCTGCTACTAAGTTGGTGCCTCGGCTGGTACAAAATCCCAAGCGAAAAACTACAGGAATTAGAGTACCAAACCATCCTGTGTGTTTAGTTCTACTGGAAGCTTTAGGAAATCCGATTATTTCTACATCGGCTCATTTGCAACTGGCTCAGTTGATCAAGGAACCTGCAATAGCAGGTTTCTCCCAGGAAGGACTGCCAAAAGGGTCTCCCAAATTGCAGCCAAATGAACTAGATGATGGAATGGCTGGAGTCATTCCTGAGCAATTTCTCTCTCGGGTAGAGCTATTTGATAGATTTAATAGTCTGGTAGATATAATCGTGGATACTGGTGAAGAACCGACTTATGAAGTATCTACAATTTTGGATTTGACAGCAGATGAACCAGTAATTACGCGGAGGGGTTTAGGTTGGGAAGCAGCAGCAGCTTGGGTATAAGAATAAAGCTTATCAATAGAAGGCAGGAGGCAGGGGGCAGAAGGCAGAAGGTTTTTAGTTAATTTTGCTTCTCGTTAAATAGTTCAGTTTTTTACTTATTTCTACTGACTTAAAAGTTAAAATCTTGGATTTACCTCCTGCCTCCTGCCTCCTGCCTCCTGCCTCCTGCCTCCTGCCTCCTGCCTCCTGCCTCCTGCCTCCTACCTCCTGCCTCCTTAATGCTCATAGGTTCGCTGATTGCAGATAAATTAATAGGAGCGAATATCATCCATGCTTAAACTGATTATAGCGCTCATTGAATAGATCCGGCGACACCTTTTAATCTAATTGCTGGTAAACAGACAATTCAATTGACAGGCCCTTAACTTTCTCAATTCTTTATACGGTTCTAAACGCAATCTGTACATGTAGTGAGTTCGACCCTAAAAGATTCTCCTAGTACACTGACGTTTACTGTATTGGCATTTTTAGTTAAGGTGCAATACCAATTCCAGGAAAAGTCATGAAAGCTAACTTTGTAAGGAAGCCAACTTCTACATCTGTTTTTGAACACCATGTTTCGTTTGAAGATCTATCAGCTACTAACTCTGAGACATTAATCCAACTGCTTTGCGAAGAAATGCAGGGACAAGTCAAGGCTTCCGTAGGATGCGTACAATCTATAGTAATGCGTATATCTAAAGAAGTACAGCGTATTTGTGATAAAAGCTCTCGGATTCAAACATCAGGACAAGTGATGTCTTGGCAAATTACTCTCGCCCGACATCGCCTGCAAAAATGCCTACGTTACTATCAGTTGGGTTCAAAGCAGGGACGTATTGAGTTACATAGTAGTCTTGGTGCTATAGTTTATCGCCATGTCACGGTTGCTGGTTCCGACTTGGGTTTTGATGCTCGTTATAATCTCATTGAAGATTTTTTGCAAGCCTTTTATATTGAAGCCATCAAAGCTTTTCGCCGGGAAAATGAATTGGCTGAAGACTATACACCACGCACGCAATTACAATTAGCAGAATATATGGCGTTTACAGAACAATATGCTAAACGCCGGATTAATTTACCTGGTGGTGCTAATCAACAATTAATTGTCCTCCGCGCCCAAGGTTTTGCTCGTCGTCAGCCTCAAGAAACTACTGTAGATATTGAAATGGCTGTAGATTCTGCTAAAACTGAGGAAGCAGAATCTTACCAACGTAACTTGGCTGTTCAGCAGATTAGATCCCAAATGATCGCTAAACCTAGTTTTGACCCTTCGGAAGAGTCAGAACGCGATCGCGTGATTACCGAGCTGATGAAATATTTGGAATCTCAAGGACAATCAGATTGTATGGACTACTTATCCTTGAAACTCCAAGACCTTTCAGCTCCAGAAATCGATCAAATTCTTGGGCTTACCAGTCGTCAACGGGATTATTTGCAGCAAAGATTTAAGTACCATGTAGAAAAGTTTGCCAAACAACATCAGTGGCAATTAGTACATCAGTGGTTGGGCGCAGGTTTAGAGCATAAGTTAGGATTATCTTCCCAACAATGGGCGGTATTTTGGCATCAACTTACAGAACAACAACAGCAAATCTTTAAGTTAAAAACGGCGAGACAGAGCGATCAAGTAATTGCTAAAACAGTACAATGTACTCCCAAACAACTACAAAAGCGCTGGACGCAAATGTTAGAGCTAGCATGGGCTATCCGCAACGGTAACGTTAGTAGTCATGCTGATTAGTTTAGATGTAGATGTCAAATGGAAAAATTGCCAAGTCCTCTCCCCCCAGACCCGCACGGGCCCGAAGGGAGAGGACGCTCGCATTCGACTATGCCTCTTTCCGATGAGTAACCAAGAGAAGAAAGCATTGATGGAATGTTCCTTTAATATTAGATCCTGCAATCCAATTACTCCTCTATCTTGCGGATGATATTTCTCCCCTGCTCCTCTAATCCCTAAGCCCGCTTTAATAGGAAGTGATTAATAACTCCGAAATCTTCCCTCTTTTTTGCGGATTGGAATTAATCGCTCTTGTCGCTGAAATAGAATGTATGTGAAAGTCAGTATAGAGGCTGCGAATAAATTCACAATCAGAATTAGAGAGCATCACTTTGACTCCTTTATTGGCTAATATGGTTAAGGGTAGGAATTCTGAGCAGAGTTCATCGACAAAAACCTCACCTGGGGTAAATTGGGTATTTTTGCACTCAGATGGATTACAATCGAGTTAGTCAAGTACTGTAAAATAGACTTATATTCTATAATAAGGTGGCTTAAATTGAAATGTTTGATGGATTCTGGGAAAATATATCGCGCTATCTAAGCTACTTCATCACAACTCTTTTAGGTGTTCTTTTGAATAGTTTTGCGCCACTGCTACCACTATTCAAACGTCCGATTACGCTGATTGCTATTTTAGGTGTTTTTGTAGGAGGTATAATTTTCTTTACACTCACTCTCCGAGCAATGTTAGGCTTAAGTACAATTTAGATCGGATTTATCCATAATTTTATAACTTTTGTGATCGGATAGAATTTATCATGGCTACAAATCGCCGCGTTTCCCGCGTTGCAGAATTAATTAAACGGGAAGTTAGCCAAATGCTGATTAACGGTATTAAAGATGACCGTGTTGGTACAGGAATGGTCAGTGTTACTGATGTTGATGTTTCTGGCGACCTACAACATGCTAAAATCTTTGTCAGTATTTATGGTACTGACGAAGTTAAAGCAGAAACAATGGCAGGTCTCAGATCCGCTACTGGTTATGTGCGCAGCGAGTTAGGTGCTAGAGTCAGGCTGCGTCGTACACCAGAAGTCATCTTTATTGAAGACCGCTCGATCGAGCGGGGTAATAAGGTGCTCGACTTGCTTTTGCAGATCCAGCAACAGCGACCATTAGACAACGCAGCAGCAGATGATTTTTAACAAACGGTTAGTTTAAGCTAATAGCAACCTTTTTTACCCAGCTACAAAAGCCAGATAATTGGCGTGGTTGGGTTTTGGCATTTTTATGTTTTCTTAGTAGGGGAGCAGTTCCCCAAATTTGGTTAAATAAATGTTAATAAATACCAAAAAGCCAAATTTAACATGCTATAAAGTGGTCTTTATGATTTCCATCCATACTGAGAAAACCTGTATTAGCCATCTGCTATGCGAACTATTCCAGCCAGTTAAATCATGACAAAAAGACATAATTCTCCCAATTTTAAACCCCGAAAATATTGCTGATTCCGCGCCTAATTCAGCAGAGTCACATATTTGAGCATTTTGGAAGTATGAAGTTGGGTAATCACAAATGTCATGAACTTCTGACAAACTTAACATATCTTTAAATAATTTACAGATATATAACGTCAAAATGATAATAGTTCCGTATAGCAAACTACAAAACCCTAGCCAAAGGTTTAAATTAATCCATTTTGGTTCTCTACTTAACTTGGGAAAACTATCTAAGTGTAATTTTGTGAGTAAAATCATGAGTGTGAATACGGTGCCTTCTATCAATTACTACTCTCTAGCTGTTATCCAGGAAGAAGCACGCCGACTGGTACAAAGAGGGATGGTTAGCCGTCAACAGCCAATATATACACTTTGTCAATACATTCCAGCAAGAGAGTGGGTTTGCGTTGAATGTGAATTGGAAAAGTGCGACTTCTTGTTACGTGATCGGATTGTTGACTTAATTGGTCGTGAAGAATGGGATAACGACTGATGTTTTTGAACTTTTTCAAGGTAGCAATCTGAATTTATACAACTTTTTTTATGAGCGATCGGACCGGTAGTTCAAGTAATTAGCTATTTTGTTCTTATGTATGCTTGTCTCTGATAATTTATGAGAGACAAGCATATATTTTAAGTCTAATTTAAGTCTAAACACTAAAAACATCCCCGTTCCCAGATGCTTAACCCCCCACTTGCTCCAAATACTGATTAACATCCTCGATAACGCGGGTAAGATCAGCTTCTGTAGTTAAACGGATATTTAGGTCACGGACAGTGATTAAGACTTTAGCCGCAAATGGAGAAGGCCAAATATTAGGATTACCAAAAATTTCTAAAAACACTTCCCCGGTATAGCAATATTCTACAGGACTCTGGGGTGTGACTTTGCTGCTGGGATTAATTTTAGTAGTGACAGCTTTTAGTCGAGCAATTAGTTCATCCATTGCTGCTTTTAACTCCCGTGCTGCTTTGGGGGAAAAGCTAAAAGACACAGAACCTTCAACTAAGTTCAGAATTAGCGGAGTGGAAGACATAAGGTATTTTTGTTTAATTAGTGGTCAATCGATTATATTACCGGAAAAAATTCTGATTAAGCACTTGTCTAAAATCTGAGCGGGCGCGACTTTGCTCACATTTCCTTAATGACCATTATTCCTATGTATTTATAACTACAAATTTTGCAGTAGAATACCTAAGAATTGATTTGATTAATTACTTATGGTCAAAGATAATCTGGTCAAAGATAATCGCGCAGCAGTCAGAAAAGTTTTACTAATTAGCTTGTTACTGAATCTATTTATCCTCAGTTTAAAGGTAGTGCTTGGATGCTCTACAGGCTCTCTCAGTTTGCTAGCTGAAGCTTTGCATAGCGTCACAGACAGCGCCAGTAACATTTTAGGCATAGTATCCAGTAGATTTTCTTCTCCCCATCCTGATCGAGAACATCCATATGGACATCATAAATTTGAAGCTCTAGGAGCTTTGGGAATTTCCGCTTTTCTCGGAATCGCCTGTTTTGAAATTCTCCAAGGAACAGTTGAAAAAATCCTTCATGGTGGTCATTATGTCAAAATATCTACTTCTGAGCTATGGCTGCTATTCATCGTATTGGGTGTGAATATTTTTGTTACGCTTTATGAAGCACGCGTGGGTAAACGTGTAGATAGCGCTATCTTGATTGCTGATGCTAAACACATGATGAGCGATATTTGGGTCACAATATCTGTCATTCTCGGTTTAATCGGGATTTGGTGGCTAAATTTACAATGGTTAGATGTGGTATTTGCTTTTCCTGTGGCTATGTTGGTATTTTTGAGTGGCTGGTCAGTGCTGAAGGATAACTTACCCTGGCTGGTAGATGAGATGGCGATCGCACCAGAAGCAATTCATGGGATTGCTTTATCTGTTCCTGGCGTGATCAACTGTCATGACATAGCTTCTCGTGGTGTACTAGGTCTTCAGGTATTTATTGAAATGCATTTGATTGTAGAAGCAGCAGATGTAGAAACAGCCCACAAGATTACTGAAGATGTAGAAAAGCAACTAGAGAAACGCTTCAGTCCTGTGAGGATTCTGATTCACGTTGAACCACCAACATATAAATCGGAAAAAATTAGCTTTGAGTCAGGATTGAAAAATTTTTAATTTAGCTGGAATTTCGTAGTTACGCTTTATTACAACACACTGTTTGCACTAAAGTGCAACTACGAACTTTGATTATTCCCACTCAATTGTTCCGGGTGGTTTGGAAGTGATATCGTAAACTACACGGTTGACATTTTGGACTTCATTCACAATTCTGGTAGAAATGGTTTCTAGTACATCGTAGGGTACACGAGCCCAGTCAGCAGTCATCCCATCTTCACTTGTAACAATGCGCAAAACAACAGGATAAGCATAAGTCCGTTGATCACCCATCACTCCTACACTACGGACAGGTAGTAGAACAGCAAAAGCTTGCCAATAATCATTATATAACCCACGCCGATTAATTTCTTGGCGGACGATTAAATCAGCATCTCGTAAAATATTCAATCGTTCCGCTGTCACTTCACCCAAAATCCGAATTGCTAAACCAGGTCCAGGAAAAGGTTGACGCTGGACAATCTCTTCCGGTAAGCCTATAGCACGTCCTACTTTCCTCACTTCATCTTTGAACAACTTCCGTAATGGCTCTACCAGCTTAAATCGTAGATCTTTTGGTAATCCACCTACGTTATGATGACTCTTGATTTTTACTGCTACTCGCTCTCCTGTTTGCGGATCAACATTTGTATCCGCTGACTCGATTACGTCTGGATATAGAGTACCTTGGGCTAAATAATCAAAGTGACCGAGATGTTTAGATGTTTCTTCAAACACGCGAATAAATTCGTGTCCAATTATCCGCCGTTTTTCTTCTGGGTCTGTGACATTGGCGATCGCACTCAGAAAGCGATCGCGAGCATTCACATATTCCACTGGAATATGAAATTGCTCTTGGAATAACTTGAGTAATCTTTCCGGCTCGTATTTGCGCATGAAGCCTTGATCGATAAAAACACAAGTTAAGCTATTACCTATGGCTAAGTATAGCAAAAATGCTAAAGTTGAGGAATCTACTCCGCCAGAAAGTGCTAGTAAAACGCGTTTTTCACCCACTTGCGCCCGAATTTCTCTGGTCGCTTCTTCCACAAAAGCAGCCGTTGTCCAAGTAGGTTCGCAATCACAAATATGATAAACAAAGTTACGGATTAAAGCTAATCCTCCCACAGAATGTACTACTTCTGGATGGAACTGGACTCCGTAAAGTTTCCGATTATGGTCAGCGATCGCCGCACAAGGGGTATTTTCGGTATGAGCCAGCACTTCAAAGCCTGGAGGCATTTTAGTCACCGAGTCTCCATGACTCATCCACATTGTAGAGCCATCTTCCACATTTGTTAGCAAGTCCGTAGGGTCATCTATACATAATGATGCTTTACCATATTCACCCAATTCAGCTTTGGTAACTTCCCCACCCAACTGGTTGACCATTAGCTGCATTCCATAGCATACACCTAGTATAGGTATGTTTAAATTCCAAATGTCTGGGTCGCATTGGGGAGCGCGATCTGTATAAACCGAATTGGGTCCACCAGAAAGAATAATTCCTTGGGGATTTAGTCGTCGCAAGTCTTCAACTGTAGTTCGATAGGTCAGAACTTCAGAGTAAACTTGAGTTTCTCGAATGCGTCGAGCAATCAATTCCGAATATTGAGAGCCGAAGTCTAGAATGACGATCATTTGACGATTTAGTTTCCTCAAATTTTCCTCTATTTGAGGCTCCTGCTCGGTTGGTAGAGTCACCGATGTATTCATGATGGCAAAATTTGGTCTGTAAGGATAAAACTCACATAGATGCGACTTTCAGAGGGAACAGGGAATAGGGAACGGGAAAAACTCACATTTAAAAACATGAGATTGAAATAAGGACACCGTTTTTCTCGTGCTACGCATCTCAAAAAAAATCTTTTTTTTTGACTGAGCTTTAAACTCAGAACTAAAGTTTTACGGAACATATAACAGGACACTTTCTGTTCCCTGTTCCCTGTTCCCTGTTCCCTTTCTTTGGTTTATTAATTCTAATTCATCATAAGTTAGCACAGTTTATCCAGCAAAATATCACCAGTTTTACTTTTAACAATAATTTGGCGATCGCGATCAAACAAAACCGAACCACAAATTGGATTTAAGTGACTATTGCTATGACTTTTGATGTATTCTATAGCTCGCTCGTCTATGGCTTCAGCGATATAATTATATACCTGCTGCACCCAAGTACTTCCGGTATTTTGGTCTAATGAGCGCAAATGCGTTAGCGCAGCTTCAGCGGTAGGACTATGAAAAACAAGATGGATATTATTAGTATCTAATCCCAACAAAGCACAATGAGCAGCCAAAATCTCTCGACGACCATCAGCTAAATGATGATGAGTATGAAAAATTCCACCAGCTAATTTCATCAGTTTCCCATGATAACCAAATAGTAAAATTTCTTTTACTCCAATTAGACCAGCTTCAACTAACATCGGACCGAGCCAATTAGCAGTTTTGACTAATCTCTGGGGGTTAATCCCTAATTTTTGCCCTAGATCTAAGCCATTCTCACCAATACAAAACACAAGACTGGTAAATTGACTAGCTTTGGCTTGCAAATCAGAGCGAAAAATGGCTAGTTGGTCTGGAGTACTTAAGGGTTGAGAGATTCCGGTTGTTCCCAGCATTGCAAGCCCTTCTACTACGCCAAAAGCTACATTAGAAGTACGCTCTGCTAGCGATCGCCCCTCTGGTAAAATAATCGTCACCATAATTTTTTCTGACGGTGCTATCAAGCGGAGCAAATTCTCGGTCAACAACCTGCGAGCGTAACTATAAATAGCAGCTTTTCCAGAATTATACAGCTGTTTACCAATTCCTTCTCCCCCCTGAATCAGAATTTGCTCCTCCCCTGTAGTCCTCCACTCCACCATCACCCAAATTGGTGTATCTCTGGTCAAGTCAAGATTATCGCCAGGTTCACTTTTGGTAATTGCTAAAGCCGCAAATTCAGATAGTCCAGATACCTGCTCAATTGGTATTTCGGCTATTTGCTTTGGTTCTATCAAGTCTACAGCAATCAGACTCAGAGGTTGACGATGGCGTAACCAACCTAAAGCAGCGATCGCTGCAGCACAAGCAAATACAGGAAGCGTATATCCAGAACGGGACATAGTATTTCTAAGTATTTTTCATATTTAAGTAGTTGAGCGTCCCTGTTTACCCAATTTGAACATGACAAAATAGCTGAGGTAAACTACATAAACTGCCAAAGCTATGATACCGAGGAAACCCAAAAAAGCGGGCTTGCTACTATGATGGAAAAAATCCTTATACAGCAAAGGTGCTTCTAGCCAAACGCTACAGTAGGGAGTTTTCCAGGAATCGCCAGAAAAAGCGCAACTTAAAAAAGGGATAAAAGCCACCATCCCTAGAACACAATAAATCGTCGTCGCCCAACGCCAAGAACTAAAAACTAATTTCAAAGGTCCATAAGTGTGAAACTGAATTTCATCATTCAGATCGTCCCAGAACCAGAGAGAAATTGGCAAGAGAATCTGAGCTATGAATCCAGAAATAAAACTAACGGCAAATCCACCAATCATTAAATAAATAGTAATTGCCAATAAACTAGCTACTTGCCAGTAAATAGTCAACAGGCGTTGAATCGCATCTGCTTTCTGCATAAAAGCCCAGATTAATAGAATCAAAGGCAAAATTATGGTAAATATCAAGGCTAATCGATAATCCAGCCAAACAAAAGGGCGAAACCAAGGTGACATAACTTTATGTATCTTTAAAGGTGTTAGGTAAGTAGTATATCTAAAATGTTTATCTCAAATATATGACACAAATAGATGAGGAAACAAGCAACTCCCATAATAATTGCTGATAATTAAGCAATCAGGATTTGGTTTGCTTGTCTATCATCCGCCCTCACCCCTAGCCCCTGTCCCAAAGGGAGAGGGGAAAAATTCAAAGTCCCTCTCCCCTTGGGAGAGGGATTTAGGGTGAGGGCGATTTCACATCCGCTTAATTCCTATTCTTCGTATAAACGGCACTCATCTGCACCTGGATTAGCATCACAGTATTTTTCTAAGGAATTTTTGGGTTTGTTCTGACGTTGGTGTGATGCTTCTGCTTGCAATTCTTCTACTGCATCCCATGCAGCAGCACACTCAGCCGAGTCACTACCCGATACATCACATACAGCACGAGCCTCCTTTAACTCAGATTGAATCTGTTCTTGGATATTAGCAGCAGTCTGTTCTTGGATATTAGTCATTGCTTGATTCTCTTTTTGTGTTGTTTATACAAGTATACAAAATATTATCAAGTGTCAGTTTTGGCTTTTTTTGCTGATTGCCCTAGTTAGTCAGTTGATTAGCTGGTCTTTTAGCCAGAACACCAAGTAAACTAATACAGCAACCTAATCCAATTTTACAGGAGTCACCCTGAATTTTGAATATTTGGTGGCATCTGTACTGGCGGAAAATCATCATACAATGATATTAAAGAATATTCAATGTATCTAACAGGAAAATTGCAGATAGTCTTCCACCAGTACACTCGCGAGCAACTGTCATACTTTTTTAGATGACATAAACCAACTATTAGCCTCAACGACATAAAGCAACTTAGCAACTCATGGCAGATCAAATGCAGTGGGCAAATGCCCTATCAACTCGTCCTTCCTTAGAAGCAGCTGTTATAGATGTGGTACAACAAGCCGTTTCATCTTTAAATGCACCTGCGGATTTAGGCATAGTATTTATTTCGTCAGCCTTTATGAGTGAGTATTCACGATTATTACCTTTGCTACAAGAAAAGCTTTCACTACCTATGCTGATTGGTTGTAGTGGCACAGGAATAATTGGTACTACACTTAGAGGAATCACTGAAGAAGTCGAAGCAGAACCAGCGATCAGTTTGACTCTAGCCCATCTTCCTGGCGTAAACATGCGACTTTTTCATGTAGTTGCTGAGGAATTACCTGATTCTGACAGTTCCCCTGACGCTTGGATTAATTTAATTGGTGTACCACCATCTCCTACACCTCACTTCATCCTTTTGTCTAGTGGCTTTTCTAGTGGTACTAATGATTTATTGCAGGGACTGGATTTTGCTTATCCTCAATCTGTGGTTGTTGGCGGACTAACCAGTAGTGGGTTAAGCAATGGACGCGGAGCCTTATTTACTCATGACCACCTCTATCGAGAAGGTACAGTTGGTATTGCTTTAAGTGGGAATATTCTGGTAGAAGCTATTGTCGCTCAAGGATGTCGTCCTATTGGACAGCCGTTCCAGGTAACTAAAGCTGACCGTAATATCATTCTGGAAATAGATGAACAAGTCCCTTTGGTTGTACTCAGAGATTTAATTAACCGTCTAGATGAAGCAGAACGGATATTAGTCCAACATTCCTTATTTATTGGGTTAGCTATGGATGAGTTTAAGCTCAAGTTGCAACCAGGTGATTTTTTGATCCGGAATATTTTAGGAGTAGACCCCAGCGCTGGGGCGATCGCTATTGCTGATCGTGTCCGTTCTGGACAAAGATTGCAATTCCATCTGCGCGACGCTAAAGCATCAGCAGAGGATCTGGAATTACTTTTACAGCGTTACAAAAGCGAACACTCCCAGCTATCATCTCCTCTCGGCGCACTGATGTTTTCTTGCTTAGGACGTGGTCAAGGACTATATGGACAGCCCAATTTTGATTCTGAATTATTCAGACGCTATTTTCAGGATACCGTTGTGGGAGGTTTTTTCTGTGGTGGGGAAATTGGACCTGTAGGTGAAAGAACTTTCCTACATGGGTATACTTCTGTATTTGCTATTTGTCGAGCCTCTGTAGAGCCTAGTTACCACTTAAAATAAGCGTGCTGTTGTTATCAATTAACTGCATATTCCCATCCGTAGTACCTGCGCCATACTCTCGAATCTGATGCCGGATTTTTGCTGGAAAATCGGGATAATCTAATACACCGTCTCCCTCAGCAATTGTTGCCCAAAAGTCACGTAAACTGGGAGCAAGTTCATTGGCTTGTCCTAATGACAGGTTTAAAGGTGGTAAGGTTAATAACTTAATTACGAAGGGAAGAGAGCGATCGCCCATCCATTGGCGTGACGATTCCTGTAAATTGGGGAAATCCGGTACTGACTCAACTCTGTGAGAAACTATCTTCAACGATTCTCTACCTAGATCGTCTTGGTGAAACTCTAGGACTCGGTAAGGATGAGGATAACTCACTAGAGAACCAGTAGTTATATCATAAATCCCTTGTGTACCAGCAACGTCTTGAACATGTAAATGTCCTGTAAAAACTAATTTAACTCCCGCTTTTTGCAATATTTCTACAAGCTCTGAAGCATTTTCCAACATATAGCGATTTGCCATAGGATGATTTGCTTGATTTGGCAGGTGTTCAATTACATTGTGATGGATCATGACTAGAACCACTTCGTTAGTCATTAATGTTAACTGATGTTGCAACCAACTCAGTTGTTGATGATCTAAGCGTCCAATCTGATTACCTTCAGTATCAAATGAATTAGAATTTAGTCCTATTAGCCTAACTCCTGGTAATAGAGAGCAGCTATAGTAGAGTAAATTTGGATCTTGATAACCAAATTTGTGATAGTAACTAGGGAAATCAGTCAAACCAATTGACTGTTCATTCGCCTTTAGGACAGGAACATCATGGTTACCAGGTATAACATAGACAGGAAAAGGCAATTGGGATAACCTATTTCCCAACCAAGCATGGTTTTCCGGTTCACCATGTTGAGTTAAATCTCCAGGAATCAACAAGAAATCTAAATCTATTTGAGTTAAATGTTCTAATACGCTTTCAAAAGCGGGAATGCTCACTTCAACTAAATGGAATCTAGTGGGATGATCCCAGATAGTTTGGGGAAGTGCGATATGGAGATCGCTAACTATGGCAAAACGAAATTGGAGAGCCATTGATTTAATTCGGATATTAAAGAGGTTGATTAAGATTACGCCCTCACTACGCCAGTTGCTACACTTGGGGAGACCCCAAGACCGCACTGGCTCCTAAATCCCTCTCCCCTTGGGAAAGGGGGCTAGGGGTGAGGGCGATTTTAGACTTTTCAAGTGCTAGTATAACCCTTACTCAGTTCCCCTAAAGACTGTTCCCTCGACCCTAAATTTGCTATATATTTGCTGAATAGGCAAATGGAGCATGAATTTTGGGATTTATCCGAGTACGCCAGCATGTTAACCCGCTAGCTGGGAAGTATCAACTACCAATCAAACTTCCAATATGGGAGCACGTCTATGCTCAACCCCAGCAACCTCTACATTTAGATATTGGTTCTGCTAGGGGGAGATTTTTACGACAAATGGCAAAAATCTCCCCTGAGAGGAATTTTCTGGGCTTAGAAATTCGGGAGCCACTGGTTCTAGAAGCAAATAAGTTGCGAGATATAGAGGAACTGACAAACCTTTACTATCTATTTTGTAATGCGAATAATTCTTTGTCATCCTTATTATGTGCTTTACCTCCAGGAACTTTACATTGGGTAACAATTCAATTTCCCGATCCTTGGTTTAAAACGCGTCACGCCAAACGGCGAGTAGTACAACCAGAACTCGTCGCACAATTGGCTGATTATTTAGTCGTGGGTGGAATGGTTTTTCTCCAGTCAGATATGGAATTTATGGCTACTGAAATGCGCGATCGCTTTAGGGAACATCCAGCTTTTGAGCAATTAGGCGGGGAAGATTGGCTGACAGCTAATCCACTACCGGTAGCTACAGAAAGAGAAATAGCGACTTTAGAAAGAAATGAACCTGTTTATCGTACATTGTTTACACGTATAGGTTAATTAAGTTAGTAGTTGTGCTTTGTCACAACTACTAACTATTAGTATTACTTTTGATTTGGGAAATTGACCATACATTCATCTTCGGGATAGAGGAAGCTAATCAAGCAGCTAGTAAAGATAGAAATGACCATTAGAGGTATCTAAAAATGGCTAAAGCTAACCCAGTAGAAATCCAAAAGCATTTAAAAGGCGTTGACTACCCAGTTGACAAAGAAGAATTGCTCAAACACGCTCAAGAACAAGGAGCCGATAAGCAAATTCTATCTTTATTAGCCAAGCTCCCCGAAAATGAAGAATTTGAAGATCCCACAGAACTCAATCAAGTTCTCGGCCAAATTCAATAAATTTATCCTAACCACCTCACCCCTGCTCCCCTGCTCCCTTAAAGCGCGGGGGATAATTCCCAGACTTTCCACCACTCTTACTCAATAAGTAAATTGACTCAATTTGAATTGACTTTTCTAAACCTTTCGCCATATCGTATAGGGTCAACGCCGCAACAGAAACAGCAGTTAACGCTTCCATTTCCACACCAGTTTCACCCTTGATTCTGACTGTGGCGTAGATTTGATAACCTGGTAATTCAGCATCTGCTGTAATTTCAACGGAAATTTTTTGCAATGGTAAAGGATGACACAGAGGAATTAAATTGGATGTTTGCTTGGCTGCCATAATTCCTGCTAGCTTTGCAGTCCCTAAAACATCCCCTTTAGAAGCGTTTCCAGCTTGAATGCTGAGAAAAGTTGCCATTTGCATTCGGACTTTGCCCGTAGCTACTGCTTCACGTATGGTAGCGACTTTATCAGAAGTATCTACCATCTGGACTGAACCTTGCTGATCGAGATGGGTCAAGTTCCCGATTTCACTGATTTCACTGGTTTTTAAATTCAGGGAAAGATGATCTTGCGTCATAGAAAAAGATGTGATATGATAATTATCTATTGGGGGCGTGTAGCTCAGTGGACTAGAGCACGTGGCTACGGACCACGGTGTCGGGGGTTCGAATCCCTCCTCGCCCGTTGATTTTTGGTGATTATTTTATTTGTTGCGGCTGTGGGGACGCTACGGGTTTTTTAGACTTTTTTTGATCGTTTTGTCATGTAGATATTAGTGCAAAGTAAAAGCATCCCGACCAAGACCGCAAGCAAAACGTAGGGATTCGGGTAAATTCCTATTCGATTGGGTGAGGAAGATGTAAGTCGATAAAATACATGCAAGCACAACATAACCAAACATGCTGCGATAACCGATATATTCAGAAATCCCACCCAACAAAGGTCCAGCACTCACCAAGCCTAAATCAAATCCCATCAAAGCTACACTAAATATTTTACCTCTTTCATGGGGCTGGGCGCGGTCAGCCATCATAGCTGAGATTGTCGGAAAGGTTGAACCACCAGCGATTCCATGCATACAAGCTCCCAAGAGGAAAGATGCGGAATTATTAGCTGACCAAATACAGAACATATCTATAACGTAAAAAACTAAACTAATAGTTATAACTAATCCCCGACCATACTTGTCAGAAGCCCTTCCAGCGAACAACCTCACACCAAAGGCCGAGATAGCAGCAGTGGTGAAAAACAACCCAACATTCAGATTTACTCCCGTCGATTTGATAAATAAAGAGACAAATGTATCTACAGAACCTATGGTTAATCCCACAATTAAGAGTATTATGGCTGGTATTCGTACTTGCGGGCTAGATAGTAGTTGCCAAAATTCCCGAAATTGATTTACTGGCTTACTTGTTGGTTGCGCTACTAGTGGCGGATTAAATAAGGGTAAAAGGCAGAAAAAGCCAAAACTAGCTAAAGCCCCAGCAGCACTAAATAGGATAACATTACCAAATCCTGCTTGTAGATATCCACCAAGGGCCGGACCAAAGGCTGTACCTAAAGGAGCTACTAAACTCATATACCCCATAATTTCACCCCGGCGACTTGCTGGGGCTAAATCTGTTACTAAAGCTACATATCCTGTCGCAAAACCAGCAATACTAATACCATGAAATACCCGAATCAATGCCAGGATAATCATTGATTTGGTACTCAAGTAGAGCAGGGGCGCGATCGCCGCCACAGACATCCCAATCAAAAGCACAATTTTCCGTCCCCGACGGTCTGCGAGTACTCCGCATTGAGGACGAAAAAGAAACATCCCAATGGCGAAACTACCCATAATTAAGCCAATTTGCAACTTACTCGCACCAGTAGTTGCTATATAAACAGGTAAAGTGGGCAAAGTAGCAGACAGACTAGACCAGAACAATAAACCTGCCATAAATAACAACAGCAAGTTTAAATTAATCCCATTCAAAACTTTCACAGCAGATACTATGTATATATTTCAAGTGAAGTTTTCCCCAGACTGTTATTGTTACATTACTTCATGTTTTTTGCCACTACTTCTCTAACGCGATATATTGGTCTTCCTTGAGATTCGTGGTATGTACGCATCAATAACTCTGCTAACAGACCGAAACAAAATAACTGTACTCCTGCTACTAGTAACAAAACTGCTAAAATCAACAAAGGACGATTACCAATATCTACCAGCAAGACTAATTTGAGGAAAGTTAAGTAAATTCCAATTCCTGTCCCAGAAACCATAGAAATTAATCCTAGTAGTCCAAAAACATGCATGGGACGAGTCAGGAATTTTTTCATAAACAGAATAGTCAGCAAATCCATTAATACTCGAAACGTCCGCCATATTCCATACTTGCTACGTCCAAAACGGCGAGCATGATGGCGGACAGGGATTTCTGTAATTCGGGCTCCTTCGATATAAGCTAGAGCAGGTAAAAAGCGATGTAATTCTCCATAAAGATTCATATCAGCAACTAATTCGGCTCGATAGGCTTTCAGAGAACAACCGTAATCATGGATATTTACACTTGTTGTACTCCTAATTAACCAATTAGCAATTTTGGAAGGGAGTAGGCGATTAACAGCACCATCTTGCCGATTTATGCGCCAACCGCTGACTAAATCATAACCCTCATCTAATTTTGCCAATAATAGAGGAATATCAACTGGGTCATTTTGCAAATCAGCATCCAAGGTAACAATCACTCTACCTTGAGCATAATTAAATCCAGCCGCCAGAGCAGCAGTTTGTCCATAATTACGGCGCAAAATTACTGCTTTTAAATCTGTCCGTAGTTGAGCTTGTTCCTTAAGCAACACATCAGAGCCATCAGTTGAACCATCATCTACACAGATAATTTCATAGGTTAACTGATGTGTACTCATTGCGGCGGAAATCGCTTCTAGCAACAGTGGTAAACTTTCAACTTCATTGTGTACCGGCGCTACCACTGAAATATCGGGGATAATTGCAGAAATTGCCTTGTTGTCAACCACACCATTTTCTGAAACCAACCCACTCCTCATAAGCAATTCCCAGTTTTCTCAAAATTCCAAATTAAGCAATCTCTATCCTGGCAAGTATAGCGTTTATTGTTGACGTGGCTGATAAGATTTGACAACTCTCCCAGCACCGCGCAGTTGTTGATAATATCGTTGACTAACTGTATCTCCTGCTGCTGAAAGTATGTCGATTCCAATACCATTACGCCCGATTTCTTGACCAGAGCTATGGATATAACTATTATTACCCAGGTATAATCCTACATGAGTTGCTTTTTTGAGTGATCCAAAAAATACTAAATCTCCCGTTCGTAATTCATGCATCGCAATTGGTTGAGTAAAACCTTCCTGTTGATAAGCATCTCTTGGTAACCAAATACCTACAGCCGCAAAAGCAGATTGGATTAATCCAGAACAATCATAATTTGGACCTACTGTTCCACCCCACAGGTAATAATTGGTTTGTTCCATCGCTTTTTGCGTAAACGCAATTACTTGCGGTAGCAATTGGGTAATTTCATCTGTAGACAAAGATTGTGCTTGATAAGCTAGGGTAGCTGGTTGTAGCAAATCTAAATCGGCGATCGCTAGCCACCCAGGATAGTCGTCTTCACAAAGACAAACTTCTACTGCTAGCTCTTGATCGCTTTGATTAATCGATATGATCCGTAGATGTCGTCCAATTACAGATTGAGTTGCTAAACGTGTACACCCAGGAGAATCATATAAATTCAGGTGAGCAATACATTGATATTCTCCTGAGTCAGCATGGGGAATTTGGCGTTCTAGATTAAAGGACATAATTCACAAATGGTTTTTTTCATTCAAGACCCACAAGTGGAAAATCTTGGTAACAGTATTTTAGAGACAATTTGGACAGCATTTCCTAGCGTCGCCCGTAACCAAATCGCTATGACTTGGATTGTGTATGACCCACCAGTACCAGTAAATACTGGTGGTGCATTAACTCCTGATGCATTTTGGCAACACCGAGTTCGAGGATTTAGTTATCGTGGCTTAGAACTCATCTATCCTGCTAGTGTGGTAAAACTATTTTACTTGGTAGCAATGCATGAATGGTTAGAAAGAGGTATGGCTCAACCAACTAAAGAGTTAGAGCGAGCCATGCAAGATATGATCATTGATTCTAGCAATGATGCTACTAGTCTCGTATTAGATGTTCTTAGCGGTACTACTTCTGGTCCAGAATTATCTCCAGGTCCATATGAAACTTGGAAATATCAACGCCAGATTGTTAACCGTTATTACCAATCTTTGAAATGGGAAGAATTAGAGTCAACCAACCTCTGTCAAAAAACTTGGGGGGATGGACCTTATGGTAGGGAAAGAGCTTTCTATGGAGAAATGTTTGAAAATCGCAATCTGTTAACTACCAATGCTACAGCCAGATTATTCCATAGCATTGTCGGTGGAGTAGCCGTTTCTAGTGGGCGATCGCAGTTGATGATGAACTTACTCAAACGTCCGCTACAACATGAAACACCACTGGAAGAAGGTGACGAAGATCAAGTCAGAGGTTTTTTTGGGGAAGGTTTGCCAGAAAACGCTCAAATTTGGTCAAAAGCTGGTTGGACAAGCCAAGTACGTCATGATGCAGCTTATATTGAGATACCAGAACGACATCCCTATATTCTTGTCGTATTTACAGAAAGAAAGGCGCAGCCTAGCAGCAGCGCCCTTTTACCCTTTATTTCTCAGCAAGTAGCCGAGGCGATAGCGACATTGGAGAGTAAATAACTCAGTCATTCCGGCTTATTCCTCCAGTTGAACTGGCAAATCCAAAGCAATTAATAGAGCTTGTGCTAGATCTGCCATAATCACTGGAGAGAGTACCCCTCTTAAACGTAAGAAGCGAGTTTTAGACAGCACTCGTACTTGATCCGCCATAGCGATAGAGTCTTTTTTTAGTCCTCCGTCTGGTGCTAAAATCAGAACTTGGGTAGGATACACTCTCCTCCCAGTCTGATATGCTGTACATGGTACTGCTAAAACAACTGGGCTAGATACATTAATCACGTCACGACTGACGATAATTACGGGGCGAGTCCCCCCTTGTTCTGAGCCTTCCGTCATTTCTAAGCGTGCATCGTAAACCTCACCCCTTCTCATCTTGGAGCTTCTCCTAATTGCAACGCCTCCCATTGAGCCGTAGCAAATTCAGCTTCCATCTTTAAGACTTCAGACTGATAGTCAGGGTCTCTGACCATTTCAGCCAGAGCCTCATCAATTTCAGCCCGCTTTTGTGCTGCGAGTTCGCGGCGTAAGGCTTGCACCACAAAATCATTCCGACTCTTAGCTTTCCCCTCCAAAACTGCTTTATCTGTGGCTTCTAGCAGTTCTTTTGGGAGTGTCAAAGTCGTGCGAACAGTTTCTACTTTCATGGCGCTCACTGTTTTGATGTCGGAAGTGATGAGATATATGATATCGTTTTAAGCATCAATTTAGTCACGGTTAATTTAGCAATTCACAATTTAAAATGTTACTCATTAAATCTACCGCTAAAGGGTTACGCCAAGTAGTTTTCTTGAATACGTTTGCTATTTTAGCAACTATATCCACAGCAGACGCTTTTCACCTTAGACATGGATTGACTCCCAAATTTTTTATTTGTCCCCAGGGAATGACTCTTATTGCCACGCTAGTGACAACCAAGCATGACCTCAATCTCTGTGGAAAGGACAATAGCACTGCTACATTTTTAGCAGTACGCATCCGCCATACTCATAAAGTTGTCACAATACCTATAATTAGGAGTAAACAGCATGTTTATCTCGCTAAATCTCGAAAAGGTATTTATTACAATTTAAATACCCAAACAAATCTATTAACGATTACGGCAAAAAATGGTCATGTTTACCAGGAGAAAGTCATAGCTACTGATGAGAAAAGTAGAAATATGACAAATTACAAATTACAAAACAAAAAATTACCTGCGGAGCGATGAAATACCCCGCAGATAATCAAGATCAAATATAGATTGAGAATTATTGTGAGGCTAGTCCCACACCTTTCTAGTCTTTTGGTTGAGTTGGGAATTGGAACATATCCATCAAGTTACCGATCGCTGGACCATTGGTTGGAATATAGGGATTTGAACCATTTTGTACAGGATTGGCGTAATTGTCCCGACTACGGCTAGAAAGGGTTTGACCGTTGAGAGGTGTCCAATTTGCTTCTACGAACTTGATGAAGGAGACGTGGTCATAGTAAGTATGAACGACACGACCGGCTTTAGAGTTGGGAACTGTAGAATTAGCTGTAGAGTAGGGAGATACTACAATCAGAGGAATTCTTGTACCGTCGCCAAAGAAGTCAAGAGGCTGGGTGTAGCCAGAATCGTAGTAACCACCACCCTCGTCAAATGTGATCAGAATTGCTGTGCTCTTCCACAGAGTAGGATTGCTTTGGACTTTTTGAATTAGACGCTTCACAAAAGCTTCAAAAAGATCGAATTTAGAGCTAGCAGGATGTCCGTCTAGCAAACCACCTGGTTTAACATAGGAAACTGCAGGCAAAGTACCATTAATCAGATCATTATCTAAGTCTGATGTATCCTTCAAATTCGCCCGCAGACTGGGGTTAGTCATGATCGCGGTTGAGTATAAGAAGGGATTACAGATGTTACAATAAACGTTGTATGGTGAAGTGGGGTTGGCTTTATATGCATTCCAGCCTTCACCGTAGTATGCCCAGGAAATACCGTTTGCAGACAATTTTTCGCCAATTGTGGGAGTTGATGAAGGGGGGATGACGAAACCATTATTACTAACTCCCCATTTGGGATTGCTAGGAGAGTCAACGGAGCCATCACCGTAATAGCCTGGATCGTAGTTATTTAAGAGGTAGTAGTGGCCTGGATCGCAATGAGGATTGACACCTATTGCAGTCAGATAAGTTGTAACTGGATTAACTCCCGGTTGAGTAGTGTCAGAACAATTTGAATAAGTTCCGCCAGAGTAACCGTCTTGAGTATAGTAGTTGGCTGTATTATATTGGGGATTAGGATTTTCAATCTCATTGGCTGGTGGTGTTGTTGCATTACCATTACCATCGCTATACCAATAGGGATCGCCACTTCCTAGCATCAGCGAGTCAGCACCAGTACCACCCATGAAAGGTTGATGGTAGTTATCGGCGATCGCATATTGTTTAGCTAGAGATGTTAATACGGGTACATCCCCATTTTGAACGTTATAGAACCCTAGAGCGGTGCTACCCTCACCTAGATAACCTCCTGCGGGTGCTGCTTTTCCATTGCTACCAGCACCAACAGTTTGCTCAACCCATGCAAATAAATCATGGGCGCAACCGGTGGGATTGGTTGATGTAATATTGCCGGTATTACAACCTAGCTGTTGCCACATTTGATAGAAACGGTGTACAGGACTAGCTGCATAAGCATCATAAGGTACGCCAGGTGTCAGTTGGAATGGTCCACTTGGTAGACTGTTGACGTTATTGATGCGTGTATCTGTAGCACCGGATTTCAAGCCAGTAGCACCAGTTGTTAAAAGATTAAGATCCTGTGGTAATACATAGGGTAGATTATTTGCATTACCCACAACAGCATAATTTTCAATACCAGCTATGGTGGCGAAAGGAGATCCGGCTGTGTCGGTAGCAGTTTTATTACCACCAGCTTGTGGTGCTGGCAATGTTGTGTATGCTGTTTTTTGCACAGCAGTGAATCCCAGAGGATAGGTTGATGATAATAATGCAGGGTTAGGAACGTTTTGAGCTGCTAAACCGAAGTTTAGACCAGGTGTACCATTAGCATTAACTATACCTTCAGACAAGAGGTTATTTACTGTCTGACCTGCTGGGGGTACATAGGTAGCGAATGCATGATCAAAACTGCGGTTCTCACCTACAACAACAATAACGTGTTTAATCGGTGTGACAGTATTATTGTCATTAGGTCCTGGTGTAGATAGTGTAACACTTGCTAGAACTGTGGTTGGCTGTATACTTACCAACAGTCCCGCGCTCAACAATGCGGCGTTACGCAATATTCCCTGTTTTACTTTGCTATTCATGGTTTAAGAGTGGTTGTAAGAACTTTAACTCAATAGTATGTATCAACTAATGATAAACATTTGCTGCTCTACCGTAATTTAGATTACAATATCCTGGCAATGTCAACAATATCTAGTCATTGCTTACAGTAGCAATAAAACATTAAGCTCAGTTTATCTACTGCTTATGTATTGAGGAAATTCATTTTATCTTAATGTTATGAAGATTAAGTTCTGAGGAATTTAATTAGAATTAAGGTTCTATATTGTCCTAACCCCCTCAGTCCACATAAGGATTTATCAATAGATCTCTACGAAATTATGAAAACCTCCGTAGCACTGCTAACTCGCCTGGATTTTTATTATCAGCAAATTAAGACCATTATTCTGACTCGTCAAAACCCGATTACTGGTTTATTCCCTGCGAGTACAGCAGTCAATGAACATGGCAATTATACAGATGCTTGGGTGAGAGACAATGTTTACAGTATCTTATGCGTTTGGGGTTTATCCCTAGCTTATCGTCGGGTAGATCATGATGAAGGACGCACTTATGAGCTTGAACATAGCGTCATTAAATTAATGCGTGGCTTGTTATTCGCCATGATGCGACAAAGTGCGAAGGTGGAAAAATTCAAACATACCCAATCTCCCCTCGACGCGCTCCATGCTAAGTATGACACTGGGACTGGGGATATTGTAGTCGGTGATGATGAATGGGGTCATCTGCAACTTGATGCTACTTCTATATTCTTGCTCATGCTGGCGCAGATGACAGCATCGGGATTATCGGTTATTTTTACGTTGGATGAAGTTAATTTTGTCCAAAATTTAGTTTATTACATTGGTCGAGCTTACCGGACTCCAGATTATGGTGTTTGGGAGCGGGGAAATAAAATGAATCATGGTAATCCAGAACTCAACGCCAGTTCTCTTGGTATGGCTAAAGCGGCTTTAGAAGCCATGAATGAACTGAATTTATTTGGTGTACATGGTAGTCAAGCATCGGTAATTCATGTATTACCAGATGAAATTGCGCGGGCGAGGATTACTCTCGAATCTTTATTACCTAGAGAATCTTCCTCTAAGGAGGTTGATGCGGCATTATTGAGTGTGATTAGTTACCCAGCATTTGCTGTGGAAGATTCGTCGCTGCGCGATCGCACTTTGAGTGAAATCATCACAAAACTATCTGGGAAACATGGTTGTAAACGCTTTTTGCGGGATGGACACCAAACTGCGATCGAAGACACTCATCGCTTACATTATGAACCTTGGGAACTCAAGCAGTTTGAACATATCGAATGTGAATGGCCTTTATTTTTCACTTATTTAATCCTAGACGGGTTATTTCAGCGTAACCAGGAGCAAGTAAAAAAATACCAGGAACTTTTAGAACCATTATTTATTAGCAGAAATGGATTACGTTTATTACCAGAACTTTATTACGTCCCGGAAGAAAATATAGAAGCGGAAAAACTAGCCCCCCAAACTCAGCCCCGCTTACCAAATGCTAATATCCCTTTAGTCTGGACACAAAGCTTATATTTCCTGGGTCAATTGTTATCTGAGGAATTAATCTCTGTGGGAGATATTGACCCCTTAGATAGACATTTATCTAGTACTCAAAAACGTGATGCTTTTGTCCAAATCGCTTTATTAGCAGAAGATGAAGAACTGCAAGCTAAATTAAGGATTTATGGGATTGAAACTCAAACAATTGATCAAGTAGAACCGATTCAAGTCAGAACGGCTGATGAACTCTCCCAAATTTATACTCAAATCGGGCGCAACGATAAACTTAGTTTAACTGGTCGTCCAGCTAGGCGTATACGTAGTTTGACGACATGTAAGGTGTTTCGTATTGGTGGTGAAACTATCGTTTTTTTACCGTCTTTCCTCGATGCTCGCCAATTTTACTTAACATTAGACTACCATTTTCTTGTAGATCAAATCCGCAGCGAACTTGCTTATATTCAGACATACTGGAATGAGAATGGTCGTCCTTGTTTAACTTTGATGTTAACCCATCTGATGCTAGAAATTGGTTCTCAGGTGTTATTGGAGTTAATGCAAGAACTCAAAAATGGTGTGATTAGTGGTGGTGTTAGGGTCAAGTTAGGGCGACTTAACCAATTAATCCTCACGTCTGGAATCCAGAGAATTGAATTACTCCCAAATATCCAATTCTCACCCACAACAGTCAAAAATGCTAAACTGCGCTGTTATTATTTAGCTTATAATCCGCAAAAGAGTTGGCCTTTAGGTCACACTCAAGAATTTTGCCTGGAGTGTGAAACCAGCTTGGAACTCTTGCTACATCTTCTCCAGTCTTCGGAGAATATTTATGAGCAAATAGAGTTTCTCCAAACTCTGACTCGTTTGCAAGGTTTAGAATTTGATACGGGTTTTGGCGGTCCTTTCCAAAAGGTGAGGGTAGCTGATTTACTTGATGAAATTTATCTCAAAGCCGGTGAATCTGGTATTTGGGCGGTAGTACGTCGCGTAGCTGGGTTACGCCAAATGGTAGATATGGGTTTATCTGATGCGGTAACAAGTATTTTATTACGAGGTAAACAAGTCGCAGTCGGTAGAGCTTACAGCGCAGCTTCCTTGATTACTTTACCGATGTCTCACCAGGAAATTGCTGCTAAAATTAATAACTTCTGTCGTGAAGATATTCGCGATCGTGTGCTAACTCAGGAAATTCTGATTTACTTGGGGATTTTGATTAGGACGGAACCAGAATTATTTCAAGGTTTACTCACGCTGAGGGTAGGTTATTTGATCTTGTTAATTACCAGTGAATTAGCAGAGGCGTTGTGCGTTACCCAAGATGAAGCTTATGAAAATCTGATGCAACTTTCGCCTTTTGAAGTCAAAACGTCTTTGCGCGAAGTTTTGACACGTTATACACAAGTCAGTCAAATACTGCGCCAACAAGAGTCATTACACGTTAGACAAGAAGAAAGTGAGATTACCTGGGTGGTGTTACCCACGATTAGCGAAGAAATAGTTGTTTTATCGGAAGGTTGGCGGAAGTTCCGTCAAGCTGAAGGTACACTCAACCGTGTTCCCAAGGACTTTTTCAAACAAGTTTGGCTGTTAATGGAACATTGTAAGGGTATTGTCATTGGGGATAAGCTAGAGCGACGTAATCGACTAGAGAGTGAATTGATTTTGGGGGAAATGACAGCAGGAGAGAAAAATTTTGCTCTCCAAGTTGAACATCTACTGAATAAGATTGAAGCTCCAGAGTATCGCCAGGTAAATGTCGAGGCTTTAATGGAATTAGCGGCGATCGCTGCTAGCAACCCCAATTTGCAAATCCAACAATATATCGTTTTAGACGTATTAATCGGTCATGCTGTCAGAATAGCTTGGTTGGAAAATCATCCCGGAAATAGCGATCGCTATGATGAAGACAAAGCTAGTGCGTGGCGATCGTTTTACAATACATCTCCCGCCGACTGCGCTAACTATATACTCAAAGCGTTTAGATTCTTAACCAAATTCGGGAAAAGCTTAAATACACAAAACAACACAATAGATAATTTCCAATAACGCTAAAAAACTGTTATCCCCCAAAGACTTTTCCCTGTTCCCTGCTCCCTGCTCCCTGTTCCCTGTTCCCTGCTATAGGAGATTTTTACATGTTTGTTTAGTACCATGTCGCGAGAATTTTGCTGAAATATTCGCCAAAACTACTTGACAGAAATCACATCAACGTCGATAGTATTCTCCGTAGAGGTGACATCTTTAGTAGTATTGTTGGCATCTTCAACCGGATTACTGTGTCGAGATTTCCAACTTCCAACGATTAATCCTGATACTTCAGAAACTAACAATGTCAAGAGTAAAACGTCATCAACTTGTCCGATAATAGGTAAGAAATCTGGAGCAATATCAATGGGACTAATTAAATAGGTTATTGTACCAATAATTACCCACCATCTGTATTTCGGATTTTGCAATAAGTCGTGATACCAACGATAAAGCGATTCGACGGAAAACTTCATGTTTTTACCTCCAGATGTATCCAGATATATTCTTAATTTTGGTTTATTTCGGCAAATTTTACCCTAAGTTCCTGGTAGGAATAACCGCACAATTGAGCAGGGAATATGCTACTCGTAATCAGATACTAAGTTTCTAAAATCGCCCTCACCCCTAGCCCCTCTCCCAAGGGGAGAGGGATTTAGAAGCCAGTGCGGTCTTGGGGTCTCCCCAAGTGGAGCAACTGGCGTGGTGAGGGCGGTATGCTCGATCAATTAAAGGAGGTAAAGATAACGGTGGATATAATAGATATATTTCATAAGGGTGGGCCAGCCATGTGGCCTTTATTAGCCCTATCAATTCTCTCAATCAGCGTAATTTTGGAACGCTTATGGTTTTGGCTGCGAATTTTGACCCAAGAAAAAGAAATTGCTGATCGCATTCTAGATACAGCTACAGAAAACTGGGAAATAGCCACAGAAATAGCTAAACAAGCAGTCAATCAACCAATTGGACGCTTTCTTTACGCTCCCTTACGATTGCTCAAAACAGATACAGAAACTTTTCGTTTAGCCCTAGAATCTACAGCAGCAGAAGAAATAGCTGGAATGCGTCAAGGCGAAAAGGTCTTAGAATCTGTGATCGCATTATCACCATTACTAGGATTATTTGGTACGGTTCTAGGACTGATTCAATCTTTGCACTCACTCCGGATCGGGGACATAGGAACTGAAGCAGCAGCAGGTGTTACCAACGGAATTGGCACATCCCTAATTTGTACAGCCACCGGGCTAGTTGTGGCTATCGTCACTTCTGTATTTTACCGTTTATTTCAAGGCTTTGTGGTGAATCAAATCAAAGTTTTTAATAAAGCAGGTAATGAGTTAGAGTTACTTTATCGCCAATCTCCTCCAGACTATAGTAAACGAATTTTCACTAGCGATCGGAAATTTACGCCTGATGGTTTCGAGCCATCTGTACAACCCCCAGAAAATAATTTTTCCGAAGTTGCTCAACCAAGCAATCATTCAGTCCCACCCGAAAACATAGATCAAGTAGATCACGACTCCCCTTTGAATCCGGTTCCAGAACAAGAAGATGAAAGTTAACCTACATACTCCTCTTGAGGAGATTCAAGTTCCGATCATTCCGATGATTGATGTCATTTTTTGTATCCTGACATTTTTCCTCATAGCCGCATTGCAATTTACTCGCCATGAAGCCATAAACGTTGATTTACCTAAAGCCAATACGGGAACACCTTCTGCTGCGAGTTTAAAAGATAAGAGTAATATATTACTTGTGACTATAGATGCTGTAGGTCAAACTTACATTGACAAGATCCTGATTAAACGGGAGGAGTTACAGCCAGATTTGCAGCAGTACATTCAAACCCATCCCAGTGGTACTTTGGTTTTAAACGCATCTCGCGCAGCCACATATAACGATGTGATTCAAGTCTTGGATGTGCTGCGACAAGTTGGCGGCGATCGCGTTTCTTTAGGAATCATTCCCGGCTCATCTCAACCAGCTAAAAATTCCGCCAATCCAGCTAATATTCCTCCTGTACCCAATACTAACCTACCAGCACCTGGTAGTAATCTACAATTACCGTCTGTTCCCAATCAAATACCGCCAGCTAATGGATTAGGTGGGGATCAAGGACTTTCACCAATTAATCCTGATGGTGGTGGACTCCCAGCACCTCCAGCCCCTGTTCCTGTAAATCCAGGAAATAATCCTCAAAGTAATTTTAATCCCTCTCTCGGCGGTCCTCCTGTAGCACCTGGAGGAGCAGCCCATTCTCCTCGGAAAAAATAATCCTATATCGTTAGCGCAGCACGACGGGATTTCCTTCCCAGAGTGCAAGCAGGTATAAGTGGGCAAATAAACTACATAGTAAACTTTATTTTAACTATTTTTAGCTGCAACGTGCTAATCTATCTTGAGATAGAGGATAAGTTGTTGAAGCTTAAATTAATATTGGAATATATCTAGGAAATGCCATCTCCCAATGCAGAAGTACTCAGGGGGAAGGGGCTACCTATTACATATTCTCTCCCTCCGGGGCCGTGCGGCTCTAGCGGGAGAGAATTTGGCTAAGTCACGATTCCTAAACTATCAAGTAGTTTAAATATAAAAGTAGAGTTTTTCATGAATTTCTGATCAAAAAGTGATAGCCTAAGCATTGAAAGCATTGAATCTTTCTTTTTTACGTTGTCAAATATGAAAGCTTTAAATCCTAGTGGTTCTCAGATCCAGGAGCTTCAGCAAGTTGAAGAATTTCAAATTCTCTTAAAGCATTTCTTGGATAGATGTTTTGAACAAGATTCTTTTTATGCTGAGTTTATGCAATATTTAGGGGATTTAGCTTTTCATAAGCATGAGGAGATTCCTGTAGTTCTAGAGAATCTTCGTACCGTATCTGAACTTTTAGGTACTCTTATTCAGTTTGAAAAGTCTATTCAAACTGAATTTTCTGATTGTAATGATTTCATTTTGAAGAATCTCAGATCACAAAAGCCTGAATCTTTAACGAATAAGTCTAAATCATCTATACTTTTTAAGTATTTCCATGCTTATTTAGTTCAACTTCTAGATACAATGATTTCTAGGAATGAATTTTTAGCTGCTTTTATTAATGATTATTGGGATTATATACCTGATGAGGCTCAGAACTTAATCATAAAATCAGTATCTTTCTTTTCATCTGAAAACTTATCTTTTAATTTTTCTGAACTTAATGAGATTGAGGTTAATCCTCTTGATACTGATCTTGTTGAAATGCGATCTAAGCTTGAAATTTTGAAATCTAAGACTCAAGCTTATATTTTGTCAGCTAACCTTCTAAAAGAGACACTTTCTTCTTCTTTTATTGAGGCTAGTTTACATGTACCTAAGATATCAATTTCTAAATTTGAAGTAGGTAATTCCCAAAAAAATACTGCTTTATCTTGCAATTATGTTCCCCTTATTGCTAACAAGGGATATACTTTGGATACACTATTGCAGAAAGTAGAACATTAATGTGCCTAACTTAGTAAAGCCTATTCATTTTCCGTATATTCCTGATAGATGTGATATTATTCACTGTCAGTTTCAGCCTGAATCAAGTCTTGTTTTTCAAAGGGGAGGACATTCCTTAAAAGATCCTCATTATGCAGTAGTTCTTAGTCCTTATAGTTTCAATAAATTAACTAAGCTGTCTTGGATCTGTCCTATTACTAGCACTGTAAGGGGATATCTCTATGAATTACCTGTTCCACCTGAGCTTGGTTCGGATTTAACAGGTGTTTTTAGAGTAGATCAGTTTACGACTATTGATTATGGTTATCAAAGGGCTACTCATTACAATAATTTAAAAGCCCCTTCTGGTTTAGTTGATGATATCAAAGAAGCAATATGCTTAATACCTGGTATAAATATACAAGCTTAATTACAAATCAAAACCTATCAACAAGTTATTGACGACATAAAACAACCCCTGCTAGATTTGACTTTAACTGTTAAGAACTGCTCTATTATCGTTAGCACATTACGAGGGGATTTCTTTCAAGAGAGTGCAAGCAGGTATAGGTAGACAAAACTTGTAGCATAGTAAACATTCTTTTAACTATACTTCAGTAGGCTGTTTTGCTTCTTGCATCCATCTAATATAAGCATCTTGGTCACCACCAAAAGAATCAAGAGATACTTGTCCTTCTGGTAAGAGATGAAGCGGTGAATTTATAGGTAAGTACTTACAATAACAAATAACAATCATGTCAAAACCCATTCCTATTGGAATATCTGGTGTATAGGTTTCTACGCGAATTACTTCCCAATCACTATCGCGATAGTGCGTTTTAGAATCTGGGAAATTTGGATCGATAGCTTCTTTAAAAACGTATTAAATTTAACAACAACTGCTCTAATTAACCTTTCTTTACACAATTATAGTGTTTTCCGTTTACTTACTTAATTTGCGGCAATAGGTTTTTCAAAACCTTGCCTTGTATAAGTTAAAAGCAATGTTCATCCAGGATTGACCTAGCTTATTTTTAATAGAAGATTATCCTACTTTGAGGGCAAAGCTGGCACTGGTAGAATGATTAGGGCAATCGTAATCAAAAATGTAACCAAATAAGGTAAATTCGCCCAAGACTTCAGGGTTCTGGGAAGTTGCTGTAAGAAATTGGGGGATGGATCGGGTTTGAGAAAATTTCCTCTCATATTCTCAAGCCATAGATTATCCTCGTTAGTCTGATAACCACTGATAATTCTAGCAAGTCGATTAAAGTTATCTCGAAACTTTCGCTCCAGAAATAAGTAATAGATATCCAACAACCCAAATAACGCAAAAGCAGTAAATGCTAGAACAAATAGTGCTGAACTGTGATTGGTAAATCCAAAGCCGACAATTGCTGCCCAAACAGTTAAACCAACTTTCTTAACTTCTAAAGAATTATTTGCCATGCGAGCGATCGCCCCCTGCAACATCTCGCTCTGTTTGATCCAATAGTCCCGATTCACATCCTTCGAGTTTGGCATAGTGTCTGACATTTTTTGCAATCAGCAATAGCTACTTCACTATAAAACAACTAAAATTTTACTGGAAAAGTGACATTCGGAGTTCAAATTCCGTTGCTGGATCGTTAGATCGCTTGGTCTTGCCTAGTTAGAGAATGAGAAATCTGGCAATGATGATAGTAGAAACCAAAGTTAGGTAGAATGGATAGATAGAAAATGAAAGACTAGAAGCGAATAATGAATTAACCATATTCATACCTTCCAGTGGCTTCAAGATGAAGAGTCGATTGGTTTTAGCATGACCAGAGTGTAAATCACTTATGAATTCGTTATAGATATCACGAAAGCTTCGCTCTTGCGCCAAATAGTAAGAATCAAGCAGAAAGAAAAATGCTGTTGGTATGAGGGTTATCCAAAAGTAATTAGGCTTGTCCTTAAATGCAATAACTAGTAAAATTACTGAGACTAAAGAAACACACCAAGTTTTGCAGTTTGCACTATTACTTGCCATCCGCGCAATAATTCCCTGCAAAATATTAAGATAGGTTTGTACGGAATTGGAATCTGGTGTTACTGTAATTGGTTGATTTGGTTGCGACTGTTGACTAGAGTTAATCACTTGTCTTTCGACTGCTATTACTGCGTTTTCAAACTACTTATGTAAATTAGTATAGCTGCTCAATAAATAGCTGGAAGAAAACTAAAATGATGTAGCATGATTAAACAAATCGGCGATTTGACGGTAGAGATGGATTGATTATTACAGGTTACTCAACCTATGTCGTCTTCTCCTTGGTGGTTGATAAAACCTGAACCGATTTGGTTTCCTGTCAAGCAACTCAAGTGCTGAACGGGTTTGTCTCAAATTTAAGCTAAGTAGTTGCTCAAATACTGAAAGACCAACTTCTCGGTATTTATCCTGGCGATGTAGTTGAATGGCTAGTGTTGTAAGACTTTCGGCAGAGGAAGCTAGGTTTTGTTTTGGATTCTCCAGTTCCTTACCCAACAAACCTAGTATATTTTGACATATTGTTGACACTAATTCAGGTTCAGTGTTAACAATATCATCTTTCTCTATAATTTCAATCATATCTGAGGCTGCTTTGAGGAGCAATATAGATGTTTTGGGTGATAAATGACCATTCCCAAATAACATCTTTACCTTCACCAATTTCCTCATGAGAATTACAGAGTTGATTGTATGTTTCTGTACAGACTATCAGCACAAAGTCAGCAGCAGCAATTTGCAAATCATGCGGGCCAATGGGAGTTCCCAAGCTAGTTAGTTCCGCACGAATTCTACCGAAGATTGCTGCGGCTACATCATCAAAAGGCAAGGAGACAAAATTATTTAAAAAAGCTTCTTGTTTAGCAAGTGTACGTAGAGGATTGTTACTTCTCATAGCACCATAAAAAAGTTCAGCTTTTACGACTGAACACACCGCCACATCCTGTGGTGATAACGATTGTAATCTTTGCCTTACACCAGATATAGGGCGATTTAGATAAACAATACAAGCATTCGTGTCTAACAGATAAATCACTCTAGTAACTCTCGTTGTTCATATTCGCCTTGGGGATATCTCACTATTGGATCATCCTGTAACGAGCCTGCTGTCTGCTCAAAAAAACCAGCAGGCCAACCCAACGCTAATGATGTTTTGGCTTGGGTTGATGGTTCTACGAGCTGATAAATCACCATAACTTCTATTTCTTTGTCTGTCACGCCAATAGGTATATCAAGATGCAAGATTCCATCTTTCCCCACCTGTGAGCGTAATTTTCTACTTTGCATTGTCTTTTTCTCCATAAAATACTACATATAGATTCACTAAACCAAATTGGAATTACCTCCCCCTTATTAAAACGAGATTTAAATTGCTCTGATTCAAACTTAGCCCAAATGCGTGTTGGATAATCTTTGCTGAGTAAAGCTATGATAAACTGCGCTTCGCTCTGATAAAGCTGGATGAGTAGTCTGAAACATCTTAATATTTTCTTTCTATACCTTACCAAATGGACATTATGAGCTTATGATAATTTACTGTATATGATTTTTCCACCTTATTAGCCCATCTGCTGTAAACGCTGTAGTGACACACTCCTGATTAAGTTATGCTGTCTTAAAAAGCATTGGTTGTTTTCTACTAACTCTTCAACCAAATAGCGATCGCGCAAAGTTTGTAACGCCATCTTCTGTTGTGCTTCATCTTTGTCCCAATCTTCCAAGTTACTTAACCAAAAATCTTCTGGTACAGGACATCTGTAAACCGAAGCTTCACATAATAATATATAAGCGTCATGAACCTCACTATCTAAACGGCTAAAGGTTTTTTCCAAACGAGATCGCACATGTCTTCGCAATTTAGCAGTGTATCTATCGAGTTGATACTTATCCTCTGTGGAGGCAGAAATACCTTTATTTTTAGCCTCATCTATCGCCTTTTCAACTTCCTCAACTTCATTACCGTATTTATCAACCACATTGCCATTAAAAGGACGATTGGAAATCTCTCCAGCGATTACCCGCAAAGCCAAAGGATGTCCCTCATAAGCATTACCAATTCTCACCAAATAAGTTTTTCCTGCTGACTCTGGACTTACATCTAGCCCTGTTTTTCCAAATAAAGCTAAACTTTCTTGTTCATCAAGTCCACTCAAAACTTGGCAATTCCACAGGGTTTGAGAACGTGTACCAGCTTGTTCAATCTGTCCAGGCAAATCCTGTGAGGTGATAATAATACAACTTTGGCAAGTTTCCGCTGTCAATATATTTTGGAAAAAGCGTACCCACCATTCATCTCGAAAATCACTCCAACCCTCTTCCTCATTGCCTTGAAGTATCTTTTCTAGAGAATCAATTTGCACTAAGTAGCGATTATTACGCAGATAGTATACTACTCGATACAATAACTGCTGTGTATCTTTCCGATTTTCAGGTGTAACAGCTTCGCCCCATCTTTCCAGCCATCGAGCTGCTACACTGCTGAAATCAGTAGCCTGTTCTTCGTTATCAAAATTTTCTTGATGGAAACGGCTCCAGTCCTGATCAAACCAGTCCTGTAACTCTACAGCTATCCGTTCTGCAAGGGCGGTTTTACCAATACCTGCTATCCCAACCAAAATTAATAATCGACAGGACGTTTTGATCCGATCGCTCAATTCCTGAATCAAATTTCCCCGACCTACCCAAGCATCATCATAAGCGAAAAAATTAGGAGCTTTAGGAAAGTTTTGTTTGCGATCGCGTGTTGGTAATGGTAATAATACACGCGGCGGGAGTTCTACCCTTTCCCCCAATGGTGGTTTTGGACTAAGGGGTTGATTGGTAAGACGACGATATAAGTCTATATATCCTGCTTCAGTAGAGAAATCGTATCGACTAAAACTCCGAAGGATCACAGGAATAAAATTGGCATTTTGAGCAGAAAGGATAATGGGGGACAAATTTTGGACTTTTTACGTGAGAATCGTAGAGTTCCTGAGTAATAATAGCCCCTTCCCAAGTTACTCCCCGTCCTACGCCTGGTGATTCTTTACCTCGAAAACGGCGATCATACTGTTCAGTGCAAACTACAACCACAAAATCAGCCCATTCCAGTTGATTCATCATCCATCGAGGCCACCCCTCTGCTGGCGACTCTTCATACTGATCGATGTTACAGTCAATACCTCCAGCCCGTAAACGATTCGCCAGGGCTAAAATTCGATCTTTATGTTCCTGAGAGTCGTGGCTATAGCTAATGAAGACTTTTGGAGCATCAGAAACAAAATTCATAACTTTACTGGGCTGAGGTAGAAACTAATGAGTATTTAAACCTATGTTAAATGGGCTAATTGCGGTTTGGGCTTCATAGATATAAATTCTCTCTAAGATTACTGTAAATAATCTTGACCAACTACGACTGTTAAGCAGATTTTACATATTGTATTGCGAATTGAGCTAATAAAATAGAGATACTTGGGTTTATGGCTAACCGTCGGAGATACTATCACCATCTTTGGACGGATGCGCGATCGCCCTGAATTTTGATATAATTCTGGGTTAATGATTTGTAAATCCAGTAAATTCTGTACTTAATAAAAATTTTATGCTTTCTATGAAAATTAATCTAAGTGGACAGATTAGAAATACACATTTACCCGACTCCAAGGCTTTGCTACCTCTATTTGAAGCTGTGGTTAATTCCATTCATGCTATTGAGGATGCTGAAGTAAGCAATGGATCTATAAAAATATTTATTCAGAGAAAAAATGAACAACAAGGTTTCATAGGACAGGATGGAATTGCGCTGATAGAAAGTTTTACAGTAGAAGATAATGGTATAGGATTTAACGATAAAAACTACAACTCGTTTCTGACTGCGCATTCTCCTTGGAAGATTGCTAGGGGAGCAAAGGGTATCGGCAGGTTTTCATGGTTGAAAGCGTTTAACAGCGTGATCATTACAAGTACTTACAAAGAATCTGGTAATTATTGTAAACGTAAATTTGGCTTCAGTATTGAAAAGGGAGTTTACGATGAATTTGCTGAAAATGGAGAGACACCAAATACTGAGCAAAAAACAAGTGTAGAACTAGTTGGTTTTCAAAATCCTTATAGGAGAAAATGCCCTCAAGAGATTACTGTGATTGCAAAAAAAATTCTTGACCATTGCATTTCATATTTTCTGTTAAATACAGCACCTTCAATAGAAGTAATTGATGGAGGGCATTCAATTAATATCAACGATTATTTTACTAGATACTTACAACCCAATTCAGAATGGCAAGAGTTTGAATTATATGGACAAATTTTTTCCCTAAAAAGCTTGAAATTTTATGGTAGTGAAGACTCAGATCACAAGTTATGCTATTGTGCAAATCATAGAGAAGTAGTATCTGAGAATCTTGATAAGTACATAGTTGATTTGCATAAGGATAGGAAGATTAGAGATGGAGACAATAAACCTTTTACCTATTTAGCATATCTTTCTGGATCGTATCTTGATAATCAAGTAAATGCAGAAAGAACAAATTTCAATATGCCTGAGGAACTGGATAATTTCGCAATAGAAGAATTACGTAATATTTCTTTAGAAGAAATCAGGAATGCTGCATTATTGTGGATTGAAAAAGATCTATCTCCCGTCTTGGAAGTTATTAGAAATAGAAAAGAACAAGAAATTAAAAGTTATATTTCAAATGATGGACTCGAATATCGTCCACTATTAAAATATGCTTCAGAAAAACTGCGATCCATCAGGCCTGGATTATCTCCAGAAAAGCTGGAACTGGAACTACATAAAATAATGTCGAATTATGAATTAGAACTCAAGAAAGAAGGAAACAGAATACTGCAAGCTCCTTTAGAACACTTTGAAAATTTTCCTGAATACCGTGAAGAATATCATAGATTTCTCGAACAATATAATGAATTAGGTATATCTAAATTAGCAGAATATGTTGTTCACAGAAAAATCATTGTTACTCTTTTTGAAAAAAATCTAAATATTGGATCAGATGGTAAATATAAACTTGAAAAAGATATACATGAAATAATTTTTCCCATGAGGTCAACTTCTAATGAAATCAATATTTTTGAAAAGCAGAATCTTTGGATGATTGACGAAAGGCTGTCTTATCATGAATATCTTTCTTCCGATCAGTCTTTCAAAAGTTTAGAAAATTCAGATTTACAAGGCGGAGATAGACCTGATCTTTTGATTTTTAACCATCCCATTGCTTTTGTTCCAGACGAAGATCAACCTTATTCTTCTGTTGTAGTAATTGAATTTAAACGCCCAATGCGTGATGGATATTCTGCATCTGACGATCCTATTGCTCAAGTTTATTCTTACATACGACAAATTAGGTCTGGTAGATACAAGAATAAAGATGGTAGATTAATTTCTCTTCGACCAGATACGCCTTTTTATACTTATATTATTTGTGATTTAACAGAAGAAATACAAAATTTTGCTATTAATTCTTCCTTGACTCCCACCCCAGACCTTCAAGGTTATTTCGGATTTAATCCAGGGCTAAAAACTTATGTTGAAGTATTATCATTTAATAAACTTGTTAAAGATGCCAAGCAAAGAAATAGGATTTTATTTAAGAAATTAGGTATATAAAATCTGGGCGATCACATAAGTTAAGAGAGTTTTTCGCGGAGGGTTTCTTAGCTTTTGCGGAAGGTGATCGTGTTGGGGTGGTCGGTTACTAGGGTGCGATCTGTGGTTAAGAGCAGAGACAAGCATCTAGCCTGTCTCTAAAAATATCCTTGGAAGACTTGTCTGGACTTCGTTTAGCTGATTTTTTCCAAAGGCGACACCCAGATTTGAACTGGGGGATGGAGGTTTTGCAGACCTCTGCCTTACCACTTGGCTATGTCGCCGTATTCACTTATTCTATCTATATTAACACAATTTTCTCCAATTACAACTAATTTAGAAAAAATTATGGTAGAAGGGCAAATTTCCCATCCTCTCATAATATATTATTCTACTTTTACTTCTTCGGCAAAATTAGCCCAACGCACGAAGTAAAACGGTCCAGCCACAGAACCCCAAACATGCTCATCGGTTTCTGGATTTCGTCCTCGGTCACGACTGATAAATTTATCCCCATCAATTTCAAATTCGCTGTCTAGATAGGTTTTTTGTCCATCTCGTACTACAATACAACCTTTACCTGGTTCAACTTTTCCTTTGAAGCTTTGACCAGCCCACTCTACAATCATGTTACAACCTGACAGCTTCTCTAAGCGATCGCTGGTCAGTTGGCTAAGAATTTCCCGGTTACGAGATCCGCCATAAAAATCTCTCTCGTCTTTGACTATATAGTTTTCAATCAAAATGTTGTTATCTGTAGGAACCAACTTTAACACGCGCACTCGATAAGGCGCATTGAGCATATAGTCATAAGCTTGTTCTACAAACAAACTTACTCCTGATAACAACTCAACAGGGAGAGGACGCATACACACACGAATATGAGCAAAGAAAGCGGGATTTTCAAAAACTTGCGCTTGATTGCTAAAATCCGCCGCCATCCAACGAGCTAAGGTAACAATGTCAGTAGAGTGGGTCATATGAATTTGGCTCTTTCTCTTCAAAATAGTAACATACAGAGGAAAGCAGCATTAACCAAACCGACCAGAGACGTAATCACGAGTACGGGTGTCGAGAGGATTACGAAACATTTGCTGCGTAGCTCCAAATTCCACCATCTGACCAATACGGCTTTCGTCGGTGCTGAAGAAAGCTGTGAAATCAGAAACACGCGTGGCTTGTTGCATATTATGGGTGACGATCACAATTGTTAACTCCCTTCGTAAATCATGAATCAGTTCCTCAACTTTCATCGTGGCGATCGGGTCAAGAGCAGAACAAGGTTCATCCATCAATAGTACTTTCGGTTTAATGGCTAAAGCCCTAGCAATACAAAGCCGTTGTTGTTGTCCACCAGAAAGTCCTAAAGCTGATTTACGTAATTGGTCTTTGACTTCGTGCCAAAGAGCCGCTCCTTTCATCGCAGATTCCACAATCTCATCTAATTCAGCTTTTTTATTTTTACCAGCTACTCTTGCACCATAAGCAACATTTTCATAAATACTCATAGGAAAAGGGTTTGGTTTCTGAAATACCATCCCAATTTCTCGACGCAACCGATTTATATTCACAGTTTTGTCATAAATATTTTGTCCGAAAAATTCGATCATCCCTTCCACTTTTACTTTTCCCTCTAGTTCGCTAATCCGAACCGATTTATATTCACAGTTTTGTCATAAATATTTTGTCCGAAAAATTCGATCATCCCTTCCACTTTTACTTTTCCCTCTAGTTCGCTAATCCGATTGAGAGATTTTATAAAGGTGGATTTTCCACAACCACTAGGACCAATGATCGCAGTCACCTGATTTTTATATATATCTAGTGATATACCTTCAATAGCTCTAGTATCGCCGTAGTGAAAGCTGAGGTTCTTAACTTTAATTGCAGGAATTAGTTCGCTCATAAATATCTGTGAATTAAGGGAACAGGGAACAGGGAACAGGGTAAAAGTCTGGCTTATTTACCTCTAGTTCTGCCAAATAAAAATCGGGAAAGTAAGTTGATGAACAAAACTAAACTTAGCAAAATTATGGAAGTAGTCCAGACTAGTTGGTTTTTCTGAGGGTCAGGATCGTTATATAAATTAAAAATTAGTACTGGAAGAGAAGCCGCAGGATTCAATAAATCTGTTGACCAATCAAAACTAAATAAGGCTGTGAATAACAGAGGTGCAGTTTCACCAGCAGCACGAGCTACTGCTAATAAAACGCCCGTAGTTATTCCGGGAATTGCTGCAGATACCACCACCTTAAACGTAGTTTGCAGACGAGTTCCACCTAAAGCCGCAGAAGCTAAACGTTGCTGGGTGGGAATTAACTTTAAAGCTTCCTCTGTTGTCAGGACAATCACTGGTAACATAATTACAGCTAAGGCAAAACTACCAGCTAAAGCACTGAATTTCTTAGTCACAAAAACAATTACACCGTAAGCAAAGATTCCCACTACTATTGAAGGTACTCCTGTCAGGATATTAGTAATAAATCTAACTGAATTTGTCAGATAATTAACTTGGGCAAATTCAGATAAGAATATACCCGTCATTACTCCCACAGGAATACTCATCAAGGAAGCAAGAGATACCATAATTACAGTGCCAATAATAGCATTGCCAAATCCATTATCTAGCACTGGATTAAACAACATTGAGGGGTGGAATCCAGAGATACCTTTGGACATTATTTCCCATAAAATAGACAATAGGGGAATTAGTGCTAAACCAGTTAGACCAAAGGCGATCGCGTTCATCAAATAGCTAAAGAACACCCTCTGGGGAGATAGAGGTTCATGTAATATTGATGCTAGAGAGTCACTGTTTATTTCAGGATGGGAATCACTGCTCATACTAAATTCAAAAAAAATCAGGGAAAAGCTGAGTGGAAAAAAAGTTGAGATTTAAACTAGTACCAGATTAGGCATTCTTGCTACCAACTAGTTGGATCAATAGTACAGCAATAAAATTAATGACTAAAGTTAAAGCAAATAGCATTAATCCTAGGTAACATAGAGCACCAACGTGCAAACTACCAAATTCAGCTTCAGCAAATTCGTTGGCTAAAACAGCGGGAATAGTATATGCTGGATCGAGGAAAGAAGCGCTAACTTGGGCTGAATTACCGATTACCATTGTTACTGCCATAGTTTCTCCTAAGGCGCGTCCTAGAGCCAGCATAGCTGCGCTGACTATTCCAGAGAACGCCGCCGGAAAAATCACCCGAAAAATAGTTTCCCAACGAGTACTACCCAAAGCCATTGATGCACTGCGTAGTTCTGGCGGAATCACCAACAATACTTCCCTAGAAACGGAAGCCATTGTCGGTAAAATCATAATAGCCAGAATAATTCCAGCAGTTAACATATTATTTCCTGCGGGGTCAGTCGTATTAAATAGGGGAATTATCTTTAAATTCACAGATAACCACTGTTCTATGGGCTGCACAACGGGAATAAATATGAAAATAGCCCATAAACCAATGATTACACTGGGAATAGCAGCAATTAACTCAACAATAAATGCTAAAATGTTTTTTAACGAATCTGAAAGAAAATTTTCGCTGGTAACTATGGCTATAGATAATCCTACAGGTACAGCCAAGAAAATAGCGATAAAACTACTAACTAAAGTGCCATAAATATATGGTAATGCACCAAAATCTTCATTAGTTGAATCCCAATTTTTACTCCAGAGAAATCCTAAACCAAACTTCAAAATAGCCGGTTCGGCTTGTTGGAAAATTATCCAACTCATGTAAAACAAGACTCCGACAGTAACTGCAACTAAAATGTAGACTAATACTGTAAAAATCCGATCAAGCCAAAAACTGCTTCCACCAATAGCGTGTAAGTCAATTTCTTCCTGGTTAAAATTGGGTGGACGGAGGGAATTATGGTCAACAGAATCAAATGAACTAGACATAAACCAAGTAAAAATATACTACTTTGACAATTGTAGGTTGGGTTGAGGAACGAAGACGCAAAGCGGCTTCTCACCTTCGCTGTTACTCAACCCAACCTACATTTTTACCTGACAGTGCTATTTACTGTTTGCAACACTCTACTAGCTACACTACCAGGAATCCTAGTGTAATTCAGAGAGCCGTTAATTTTTTGACCATCTGTGAGTACCCAGTTAATCCATTGCTTAATTGCCTGAGCTTTGTTGTGATCACTGTACTGCTTATAGATCAGTATCCAGGTCAAACCAACAATAGGATAACCTTGTGTTGGTTCTCCGATAAAGACACGGAAATTGGGCGGGAATTGTACGGTAGAAAGTGCATAGTTGGCGGTTTGTAAAGAAGGTGCCACAAATTGTCCTTGTTTGTTCTGCACAAGTGCAGATTTTAAGTGATTTTGTACGGCATAATCATATTCTACATAGCCGATAGAGCCGGGTGTGTTGCGTACTAATGCAGCTACGCCTGGATTTCCTTTGCCTTTAAGTACACCTGTTGTCCATCTAGGCTGCTTGTCAGCACCAACTTTCTGTCTAAAGTAAGCACTGGTAGCGCTCAAATGGTTGGAAAAAATAAAACTTGTACCGCTACCATCAGCTCTAACTACCAATTTAATTGGTGCATTTGGGAGATTGGCACCAGGGTTATTGGCTTTGATTTTGGGGTCATTCCAATTAGTAATTTGACCAGAAAAAATAGCTGGTAATACAGCACGGGAAAGTTTGAGGTTATTTACCCCTGGAACGTTATAAACAACAGAAACAGCACCACCTGCTGTGGGAACTAGGATCACACCATTTTTGACTTGGGCGATTTCGCCATTTGTCATAGCAGCATCACTACCACCAAAGTCAACAGTTCCAGCTATCACTTGACGAATACCAGCCCCACTACCAATGGCTTGGTAGTTAATGCTCAAGTCTGGCAGTTTTTTCTTAACTTGGCGAGCATACTCTAGATAAAGTGGTGCTGGGAAGGTGGCTCCTGCACCATTTAAGGTTTCCGCTTGGGCGATCGCACCAAATACAGGACTAAGGGCAACAGTGGCTGTTACCACTGAAGTAGTAACTATACGATTAAAAATTTCGGTTGAAAGGTTCATGCTACCTCTTGAAACTTAAGGAATGTTTTCCTTGATGGAATTACAGCCTTAATTAAATTGATCTCTGATGATTAAGTTATTTTAAAAATAAGTTTAAATTTTGTTTAAATTTCGTTTAAAGTCCCCTGAATGAACCGATTTTTGAGATCAATAGGGGAGGATCAGGATCATAATAGCTCTTACCGGGAGCAGTTGATTGCTAATTACTGAATTTTTTACTGAATTTTTTGACGATATCGCTCTTGAATATCTTGAATCGAAAATAATGCCGTAAATTGTAATCCAGCCGTTTGATACAATTCGGCTCCACCCTGTAGTCTGTCCACTAGAGCAATTACCGTATCTACAGTGTATTCAGAGTCTCTTAAACGCTGAACGGCTTGCAGGGCTGATTTCCCTGTAGTTACTACATCTTCTAAAACAACCACTTTTGCTCCCTTTGGTAACGGGGGTCCTTCGATATAGGCTCTCGTACCATGTCCTTTAGCTTCTTTACGAATAATTAGTGCTGGTATTGGTCGGTTTTCATATACAGAAATCAGACTCACTGATGTCAAGATGGGATCGGCTCCCAAGGTTAATCCTGCTACTGCTTGAGTATCTATAGGTAAGAGGGGAAATAATAATCTACCAACGGCTAAAGCTCCTTGGGGATGTAGAGTTACTTGTTTACCATTAATATAATAAGAACTAGATTGTCCAGAAGAAAGCACAAAATCTCCTTCTTGATAAGCAAGTTCACAAAATAAGTCCAGTAACTTTTGCCGCAAAATAACTTTATCAGTCGTAGAAACCCAAATATCTGGATGTTGGGAAAGTTCCGTAGAATTGTGCATGGCTATGAGATGACTTCAAGGTTAAAGATATATTAAACCAAGTATGTTCAACCAGAGTTTCCGGCGATCGCAGTTCTCACCTGTTGTATTAAGTTAAAATTTAACCAACGAAGGAGTAGTAAACATGAATATTAGATTTAAGACTCTTAATTGTCTATTAGGATTAATTGCTGCTAGTAGCCTACTACCAGCAGTAGCACTTGCTGGTACAGCATCACCTAATGATTTGATGGAGCAAGCCTTTTTCAGCCATGATCCCAATTTTTATCACGATAATAGCCAAGTTAATGAATTTTTGGGATTGGGTGCTATTTTCCCCGGAAATTTTTCCGATAATGCCATTGCTAGAGATGGTGAACTAGTTAACACTCTTTATCGAGACATGCTTGCACAACAGTCTATTCAAGATCCATATATTCGGACTCGGGATTTACCAAATCCTTATAGCAGTTCTGTACTAGATTCTTCAACTTACACTAGTCAACCAAAATTAACTACTGAATATCAGTTTGAAACTGCACAGCCTTAGCAACATACTACCTTCCTGAGTATATCGGTTCAAAATCAACATACTCAGGAGTTATTTCATATGGGAATGCGCCCTGCTGGAATCGAACCAGCCTGAAGACGAATTATGAGTTCGTTGCCTCCCCAATCGGCCAAAGGCGCATGTTCATTCTTTTTAAATCATTTTACAACATTTAAATCATTTAAAACGAATCAATTTTACTTATTATCAGTCTTACATCAGGCTGTTGAATTAGTATTTTAGCTTTCGCTAATCCTATGTTATCCTAGCGTAAATTCACAGTTTTGTCAAAAAAGCCTTGAAAGCATCTTTAGCGATTGAATAGGTTTAAATAAGCTTACATGAGATTAATTTAAACTTAGATATATTTTTGTCATAGATGAACAAGTTATGAAAATAAATTCTACTGTACTTCTCACCTTAATTTTGCTCACCCTCATGATGGGAGCAGGTTCTCTCAGCGGTTTTTTAGGTTTTAATTTGGGGACTTCGGCTCTTAAGGGTGTAACCACACCAGATGGTCGCCCCATAAATAAACTTGCCAGTGCTAGGACAAACTATGTCCAGCAGGGAGAGTTAAGTTTACTGAAGGAAGAGAATATCCTCAAAATTGTCAAGTCAAGAATTGACAGTAGTTCAGGTCCTCAAAAAAAAGTCAAGAATAAAGATGATGAAGCAGATGATCAAGATAAAAAGCCTAATTCTCTCTCAGATACCCAGGGAATCAGTGAAGATAAACCTCAGCCAGGATTTCCGATCGCTTCGGAGAGTGAGGGGGTAACATTGACTGTGCAATCTGCTCATTACTCTGGCGGCGACCTGTTGCTCAAGGTGAAAATGCAAAACAAGGGTAATGATTCAGTACGTTTTTTGTATAGTTTTCTGGACGTTACTGATGATAAAGGCAGAACTCTCAGCGCTATAACAGAAGGATTACCTGCAGAACTATCGTCCAAAGGGGCAGCTTCCACTGGTACAATCAGCATTCCCACATCTTTACTAGACGATGTTAAAAGTATCTCCCTAGCACTGACCGATTATCCTGCTCAAAAACTTAAATTACAGGTTTCTGAGATTCCTGTGGAGAAATAGTGAATGGTTTACCTAGCTTAAGTTGGATAGATATGGAATTGCGATTGTTATCAGTATTATTATTGATAGCAATCAATGCCTTTTTTGTCATAGCTGAATTTTCTCTGGTAACAGTACGACGGACGCGGATTCATCAGCTAGTACAGGACGGGGATATTCCGGCGATCGCTGTAGAAACTTTACAGCGCAATATAGAGCAACTGCTCTCCACAGCGCAATTAGGTATTACACTCTCTAGTTTAGCTTTGGGTTGGATTGGCGAGGAAACAATTGTGATTTTGATAGATACTTGGTTACAATCCTGGTCAATACCCGTCAGAGTCAGTCGTTTTCTGACTCACTCTGTTTCAGTTCCTATTGCTTTCTTTTTAATCGCCTACCTACAAATTGTTCTAGGAGAATTATTTCCTAAATCAATCGCCATGTTGTATTCAGAACAGATAGCTAGGTTTCTCGGTCCATTTGTCCGAGCAATCACCAGATTTTTCAGCCCCCTTGTTTGGATTCTGAATCAATCGACCCAATATTTACTCCGGTTATTTGGGATGCAATATACAGGTCAAAGTTGGAGACCCCCAGTTACTCCAGAAGAGTTACAACTAATCATTTCTACAGAAAGAGAATCCACCGGGTTGGAAATGGTAGAAAGAAAGCTACTAAATAACGTTTTTGCATTTGGAGATGTGATGGCTCAAGATGTCATGACTCCCCGTACTAGTATTGTAGCTTTATCACAAGAGGCTAATTTCCAAACATTGCTCCAAGAAATGGTCTCTACGGGACACTCCCGCTATCCAGTCGTGGGTGAGTCTTTAGACGATATTCAAGGAATTATTTATTTTCGTGATTTAGCACAACCTTTGGTTATTGGTAAATTAACTTTAGAAACACGTATTCAAGATTGGATGCGCCCAGCTCGATTTGTACCAGAGCAGACTCTTTTAAGCGAACTATTACCCAAAATGCAACATGAGAAACCAGCTATGGTCATAGTAGTCAATGAATTTGGTGGGACAGTAGGATTAGTGACCATTCAAGATGTCATTGCTGAAATTATTGGTAATTCCAGTGAAGCGAAAGCTGATAGTGCTTTACTAATTGAAATATTAGATAAACAGACATTTATAGTACAAGCCCAGATGAACTTGGCAGAGGTAAATGAGGCTTTAAACCTAAATTTACCATTGACCAGAGAATACCAAACCTTAGGAGGCTTTCTACTTTATCAGATGCAGAAAATCCCAACTATGGGCGAAACATTTGACTATGCAAATTTGGAATTTAAAGTACTTTCGGTTATCGGTCCGCGTTTACACCAAATACAAATTCACTTACATTAGCTAGTATTGGCGAGTGGCAGGTATATTTTTTGCCATTTTTGCCTAGGGATGCTCTCGGTGTAAATCGATAGAGCAGAATTTGATGAAATGATTAACACCAAGTTTATCCAAAAGATGGGACAATTAGTAAAATGCCACAAACAAAATTGTAAGATTAAAAAAAATGATTCAACTATCGTTGGTAACAGTTCCTCAATCAATCTTGATGAAGCACAAACCCACAAAGTTGAATAATTATTTTTTCTGTAACTTTTTTAACAAATCAAATGATAAATCTACTGAGAGGAAGGATTAAGTGGTTATCCTGGTAATCAATTATCTATTAGCTATCTGGGAAATTTCACTTAAGGCTTACCCGGCGCTAAAAGTTAACAAAAAGACACACTATCTTTTTGCTAAATTGCTCCCGATGCATAGTCACAAAAGAACTATCCAGACGTAAAGAAGTCGGATAACGGGAACTGAACAAAAACTTTGAAATTCTTCATAAATAGAATCACTATGTTACCATCTGGATGGTTTTAGACAAATCGCACATGGCACTTAAGTATAAAGGCCAACAGCGTCTCTAAATTTGGTGGTTGAGGAGAGAACAATAGTGCAAAATAGCATGTTAGTGGCAGAATCAAATCTATATACACAACGTAACCATCCACGACTTATTCGCATAGGTGTAATTGGAGTGGGTAACATGGGGCAACATCATGCCCGTGTACTAAGTTCAATGAAAGATGTTGAATTGGTCGGCGTTTCCGATATTAACGTGGAGCGCGGATTAGAAACGGCTAGCAAACACAAAGTACGTTTTTTTGAAGACTACTGCGATCTACTACCTCATGTAGAAGCTGTTTGTATTGCAGTACCCACACGATTACACTATGCTGTGGGCATGAATTGCTTATTAGCCGGAATTCACGTTTTAATTGAGAAACCAATTGCTGCGAGTATTTCCGAGGCAGAATCCCTAGTAAATGCCGCCGCCGAGTCTCAATGTATTCTACAAGTAGGTCATATTGAACGATTTAACCCGGCATTTAAAGAACTCAGCCAAGTTTTAAAAACTGAAGAAGTACTAGCTCTAGAAGCTCATCGCCTGAGTCCTTATTCAGCCAGGGCAAACGATGTCTCAGTGGTATTAGATTTGATGATCCACGATATCGACCTATTGCTAGAATTGGCGGCTTCAACAGTGGTGAAATTGACTGCTAGCGGTACGCGTGCTTTAGATTCCGGCTATTTAGATTATGTTACCGCCACATTAGGTTTCGCCAATGGCATTGTTGCTAATCTAACGGCAAGCAAAGTTACCCATCGCAAAATACGTCGGATTGTTGCTCATTGTAAAAACTCGTTTACTGAAGCAGATTTTCTCAAGAACGAAATTTTGATTCATCGACAAACTAGTCACAACTCTCTAGTAGACTCTCGACAAGTACTTTATCGGCAAGATGGTTTAATTGAGAAGGTTTATACTAGCAATATTCAACCTTTAAGCGCAGAATTAGAACATTTTGTCAATTGCGTACATGGAGGGAATCAACCTTCAGTTGGTGGAGAACAAGCTCTCAAGGCGCTCAGATTAGCTAGTTTAATTGAACAAATGGCTTTGGAAGATCGAGCAAGTCATTCGTTAGACTGGCAATCAGAGTCAAGAGTACAATCGTTAACTCCAACTGTTTAAAAGGTAGAGGAGCAGGGGGAAAATCAGTTGCCGGAGTTTTTTTGTTGCTCTGGGATCAATGTCAAAATTCCGGATTGGCGATTAACTCCTCCTGCATCCGGAGGCGCAAGCCTTGGATTGCTCCGCTCCATGCAGTTGCTTTGCCGATCGCGGGTTCCGGTATTTTTGGGGAAGTGATGTCAAAACAAGTGTACCAATCAAGCGACTTCCTTTGAGAACGTTACAACTGTGCAAAAATCGCCTAAACTATACCAGATAACGTTACATTCGCCATCATCTGAATATAACTTCTGCGGAGCCGGAGACACTCCGCCTCCGGTCGAAAATGGAGCTATATTTTCAGACCATCGGCTCCACCAATCGGCTTATTTCTAGCTACGCTTGATCTGAAAAATTTTTTCAGATTGCATTTTTCTCAGATGGGCATGATAACTTTTTACAGTTGAGTTAGTACAAGGGAGCTTTCATGACAGACCAACCTTCTACCGCCACCCCGATGACCGCTGCAGCTATTCCGATGAATAGACCCGTAGCAACAGTACCAATTAATACTCCTAAGACAAACAACACTCCTACAGGCAAAGCCATTCTTAGTGTTGATTTAGGTAGAACTTCCACAAAAACTTGTATTAGTCGCGAACCAGGCAGTGTAACTTTTATTCCTGCTAATGTGAAACAAATGTCAATTGAACAGGTGAAAGGAGGTGTGTTTGAAGCCAAAGCTACTGACCCTCTGATGGACCTGTGGCTGGAATATCAAGGTAGTGGATACGCTATTGGTCAATTAGCGGCTGACTTTGGTGCCAATCTGGGAGTTGGACAATCTAAAGTCGAAGATGCACTAGTCAAAGTTTTTGCCTGTGCTGGCTACTTTAAAGTTAAAGATGAAATTTCAGTTGTATTAGGTTTACCTTTCCTGTCTATGGAACAGTTTGAAAAGGAAAAAACACAACTGGTGAGCTTAATTACTGGACCTCATGTATTCAACTTCCGGGGAGAATCCATCACACTCAATGTAACTAAAGTTTTAGTCATGCCAGAAGGCTATGGTAGTCTAATTTGGACAGAAGCACAACCTAACAAAGGGGCGGCTCTACCTGACTTTACTAGAGTGTCAGTGGGAATTGTGGATATTGGACATCAAACCATTGATTTGATTATGGTGGATAACTTCCGTTTTGCCAGAGGGGCTTCCAAAAGTGAAGACTTTGGTATGAGCAAGTTTTATGAAATGGTCGCTAAAGAAATTGATGGTTCTGACAGCCAATCTTTAGCACTAATTTCTGCTGTTAACAAACCAAAAGGCGAACGCTTTTACCGTCCCAAGGGTGCTAGTAAGCCGACTAATCTAGATGATTTTCTGCCTAACCTCACAGAACACTTCTCTCGGGAAATTTGCTCCCGCGTTTTAGCATGGCTACCAGAACGTGTAACAGATGTGATTATCACTGGTGGTGGTGGTGAATTTTTCTGGGAAGATGTCCAGCGCTTGCTGAAAGAAGCAAAAATTAGTGCTTATTTGGCTGCTCCTTGTCGGCAAGCTAATGCTCTTGGGCAGTATATTTATGGTGAGGCACAATTGTCTTCTGCTCGCATTGCTAGGTCATAAAGCTAATGTTCCAGTGGTCAAAAAAGGTAGTTAAATCTGTTACATTCAATCCCGATATTACTGATGAGAGCTTGTTAGCACAGATAGAGAGTTATTTGGAAGCAAAACCTGATAAAAGTTTTAGTGACCTCTGTAAGGAGGCTCTATGGCAGGCTTTATGCGTAGCTGACTCCAGGCTAACTACTGCTCATAACCCAGGTACGATTGAACATCAAGTTGGCGAGCTACAACGTCAAGTGGCTAGCCTTGAGGAACGTTTTTTTGCCAAGGAGTCTCATCGTCTAGAACTCATTGAGCGCCAAATTTTCCAACTTAGTCAACAAATTACACAATTGGCTATGCCCCTTGGGGAGCGTCCATTAACTCAATCTCCAACCGCAGTTGTTAACAATCCTACTTATACTCCTGAACCCTCTGCTCAAGAGGTTGACCCTGTCATTAGTCGTCTTAGCCAATTTCTTGATGATTTTTAGCAAAAAATCGACTTTCAAGTTGCTTTAATTTTTGGAGACAGCAAATTTTAACTAAGTTGGTGTTAATCCCACCACTAAACCCAAAAGGTAATTAGTGGTGGGGCATTTTATCCTTGTTTGGCTGACTTCAGTTCCACTCAGCTAAATCAGACTAACTAATTCCACCAGCTGAAATTTTGCGGATTTTCCATAAATAGCTCGAAAGGCAATTCGTCACTATATGAGCTACTATTGGAATTAATAAGTTACCACCGATTAATGCACTATAGCCTAATACAGTACCTATTATAGTTGCCCAAATTACGTAAGGCCATTGCTGAGAACCACTAAGATGCAAAACTCCGAAGCAGAGGCTTGAGGTAATAACTGCTATGTGACCACCACCTAAAGCAGGCAACATCACTCCACGAAATAATAGCTCCTCACTTAATCCTGGTAATAAACCTAACCAAATTAAATCCGGTAAGACTAGGGGTTGAATTACCAGTCCTAAATAGTAATCTACACTTCTGCGGTAAGGAGGGGAAAAATGGTAGGCTAACCCGCTTATAGCAGTAATAATTACACCTAAACTAATTCCTAAGCAGAAATCTCTTATATCCCAGTGCCATTTAAATAACACTACGTCACCAATTCGTAACCATAATTTAGCGACTGTCCACAAAATGATCGAAGTCACTCCCATAGCTATAAGCACTTGGGTACGTGATAGATAGGGTATGTCGGGTTTTTGCTTTTGTTGTTCAACCACGGGAGTTTTAGGGTAGAGAGCTTTTTTGAATAGGAGGATTGGAGCAGCAATATTAGCACACGGGAAGATGAGGAAAATTTGATTTATTTGATTTAATTTATTCTAGATAATTGGGGGCTGATAGTTAACGGATTAATATTGGCTCTATGGGCAACTAACACACCTACAGCTTCTAAATACGAAATTACTTCTATCGATTTTATACCCAATAACGTCGCCGGAACCTGTGTCAAAGTTGTGTTTTCTGCTACAGTAATAACTTGACAGTGGGACTGACTTAAGCTGAGTAAGGTACTATTACCACAAGCATTTGCTGGAACTATGATGGCATCTACTTGCTCTGACCAGATATCTCCTGGGGCAGAATTTATGATTTCTCTGGTGATGATAAATTGTGGAGCGCGACTCAAGCCCACAAGTATACAGGGGAGAAATGTATGACCAATTTCTTCAGCAGCAGCCCTAGGCGATAAGTTAGCATCTAATGGAGGAGGTAAAAAAGCCGGAGCATGAGCGCAGGGAATTTGGTAAGTTCGCACTAATAAATGGCTAATTACTGCTTCTGCGCCAGCTATGGGGTCTACACCTTCGCCAAGTCTATATTTTTGCTCCACTGCTGCATCTGTATCATCAGGAAATCTCGTCACTACAGCGATCGCTTCTGCTCCATCTAGCTGAATTAATTTTTCGGCTGCTCGCAATAAGCTATCAATATTTCCGATTGTTCCCCAACTACTCCCAGATGTCCCTGTCCGCAATTCTATATTTAAAGGTGAATCTGTGATTATATATTCTCCTATATTTAGTCCCAAGGTCGCTCTTGTGGCATCTGCTACCTGTAAGTGTCGTAGTCGCAGGTCTGGCTCTATTCCTTGGTCTAAAATTAATCCGACCCGATTACCGTACACAGGACGCAAACCCCAATTTCCAGCCGCAAACTGGTCAAGACCATAGCCCTCTACATACAGCGCGTTAGGGATATCCCAGTATAAGCTAGCTCCATTTAATACATTAGGGTGGGTAATCAGGCGATCGCATACCTGTGCCAACAACTTAGCAACAGGTAAAGCATCTCCTGCATAACCCCCAATCGCTGCTCCAATACCTGTAGGTATAATTAGAATAACTGTGTAAGGGCGTTGTTGCATAGAATAAGGAGGTAAGGGAGCTTTCGGAGCAGGGGGATTATGGGGTAAGACTAGGGGTGTTAGTAGTAACTACAGCTTCCACGGTTACCTTCGCCTGAGTTTCATCTACAGCAGTAATTGCCCAACGGAGGGGTTCTCCTTGTTTTTTTAATTCTGCTGCGATCACTTTTTGCAATTCCGTAGGAGTTTCTTGCAAATCAATTTCAGCAGTAATGAAATGAGTAGTCATCTTGTTAATCCCACCAATAAATCCTTTCACTAAGCATACCTCATTTTCTGCTCCCCTGCTCCCCTGCTTCTTCAAGGCTTCCGCCCCACAATAGTCCGGTGGCGAGGGTCGCTAGCAACTGTAGCTAGAACTGTAAAACCAACAGCCTGTAATGTTCCTTCGAGATCAAACATATAGTACTGATCACTCCAAGGTTCTGTACTCTTCATCAGTGTGAACAATACAGGAGGTAAGTTTTGGATTACAGGGGATTTGGGATTGTTGTCCACCAACGCTATACAACCATTCGGGCGTAATAAACGAAAAGCTTCTTGAAAAATTGCCCGAGTTGCAAAATCAGGAAGTTCGTGAGTGACAAACTGCAAAGTGATTAAATCAAAGGATTCATTGGGTAATCCTGTGGCTTCAGCTTGACCATGGATCCATCTGGATATTTCTCGATCGCTATCTAAATGTTGAGCTACAGCTAACATATAGGGAGATAAATCCAAACCAACTGTATGGACAGGATTTGCCGACTTTTGTTGATAGTAGCGATGGAGTGTTAAAGTAGAAATACCTACAGAGCAACCAATATCCAGGATGTCTCTGACTTCTAGGGGAGCATAAACCCCAAGAACTTGATGAAAACTTGATCTTAAGCGTTTTTGAGCTGCATCGGCTGTGAGTTTCTCTTTAGGCCATACTCTTAGTCCCATAGAATATGTAGCGCTAGGAACTTCAAAAGCTGCTTGCCAACTCAAATTTCCTTCCGGGTAAGCGTGGAATGGCTTTTTGTAGTAATCAGGATAAACTACTTGAGGATTTTCTACCTCTGCTAGTTTTTCTTTAATCCCTGATGCTGCTAGTTTTGCATAATTTTCCCGCCAAGGAATACCATTTTTTTCAGCCGTTTCGATCAACACTTGCCGCGCCTGATGCTTCATGAGTGTATAGATAGGCTTAGTGTTAATCAGTAAATTGACCAACTGAGATAGTACACCAGTTCCTGCCCAGTCTGGTTTGTTTTTTGGAGTCATTGGCATTCGCACAGCCTAATTAAAGACAATATCTATTTGATCTCCGATTTTACCAGATTTGATATATGCTAAATCTAGATAAAATATGATGTATTAGGACGAATGAGGCTAGGTTATCCTCTGTTTTGATCGGTAAACTAGGGTCTACCAAATTGCAACTGGTAAACCGTTTCCTCTTTATCTGTGACTATTTTTAAGTCAGAAAGAGGTTTAGCCACACATAGCAAAACATAACCTTGTTGTTGTAATTCTGGGCTTACTCCCATGCCATCTGCTTGATTGACACTTCCCTGAGTAATTTGGCCAGCGCAGGTTGTACAAACACCAGCATTACATGAATTGGGCAATTCCAAGCCAGCATCTGCCGCAACCGACAAAATCGTTTTATTATCAGGAACCTGTAAAGTGTACAATTTACCTTGGTGGTTAATTTCTACGGTGTATGTTTGAGTCATATGTAACAGCAGAGTTTTCTAGGAAATTAAGAGTCTTATTGTATTCTAATTATGATAATATAAATATAGGTTTCGTTCTCCCTAACTTCATAAAAAATCATTTTTTAACTAATTCTTCCAAAATTTTTTAGCTTAAGTTTTTAGCTACTATCATCCTCGCTAGTCGCTATACATTAGTAAATAGCTCAGGAGTTTGAACCATTGGAGAGTTGTGGAAGTGTTCAAAAATACGAGAGCGAGTTTTTGATCGACTATTACTTGGAGGGTAAAATGCTAGAACTATACAGTCAACAAGTGGCTCAAAGAGCAGTATTGGGAATTCCGCCTTTACCATTAGATGCCAAGCAAACGTCGGAATTATGTGAATTACTGCAAAATCCACCTCAAGACCAGGCAGATTTATTATTGCATTTGTTACGCGATCGCATTCCTCCTGGTGTAGATGCAGCAGCTTACGTCAAAGCTGGTTTTCTCACTGCGATCGCTAAATTGGAAGTCACAAGTCCCTTAATTACACCAGTGGAAGCCGTGGAATTATTGGGAACTATGATAGGTGGTTACAACGTACCATCTTTAATTGAATTACTCAAATCTCCCGTCGCAGCACAAGCAGCCGCAGCTTTAAGCAAGATTCTCCTAGTCTACGATGCTTTTCATGATGTTTTAGAGTTATCTAAAACCAACGTTTATGCTCAACAAGTAATTAACTCCTGGGCGGAAGCTGAATGGTTCACCAAGCGTCCTAGCATTCCCGATGAGATTACTGTGACAGTGTTTAAAGTTCCTGGGGAAACGAATACTGATGATTTATCCCCTGCGACTCAAGCCACAACTCGTCCAGATATTCCTCTACATGCTCTCTCTATGCTAGAGACAAGACAACCAGGAAGTTTACAAACTATAGCGGAACTCAAACAAAAAGGTCATCCTGTTGCTTATGTAGGCGATGTCGTAGGAACGGGTTCTTCCCGAAAATCGGCGATTAATTCAGTTTTGTGGCACATTGGTGATGATATTCCTTTTGTCCCCAACAAAAAGGCGGGAGGTTATATTTTGGGCGGGGCGATCGCACCCATTTTCTTCAACACAGCCGAAGACGCAGGTGCATTACCCATCCAATGCGATGTCAGACAACTGGAAACCGGGATGGTAATCACCATACATCCCCACAAAGGAGAAATCGCTAACGCTGACGGAGAAGTTATTTCCACCTTTCAATTAAAACCAGATACTATTCTGGACGAAGTGCGGGCTGGGGGACGTATACCCTTACTCATTGGACGCACCCTCACCGATAAAACCCGTCAAGCATTAGGTTTAGCCCCCAGTAACCTCTTTACCCGTCCTCAAATACCCACCGACACAGGGAAAGGATACACCCTAGCGCAAAAAATTGTCGGTCAAGCCTCTGGTTTACCAGGAGTACGACCAGGGACATCTTGTGAACCGATCATGACCACAGTTGGTTCTCAAGATACTACAGGACCAATGACTCGTGATGAATTAAAAGAACTGGCTTGCTTGGGCTTTAGTGCTGACTTAGTTATCCAAACTTTCTGCCATACAATTGCATATCCTAAACCAGTTGACATTAAAACGCATCACGAACTACCAGACTTCTTTGCTGAACGTGGTGGCGTTGCGTTGCGTCCCGGCGATGGAATTATTCATTCCTGGTTAAACCGGATGTTATTACCAGACACAGTGGGAACTGGTGGCGATTCACACACACGCTTCCCCTTAGGGATTTCCTTCCCCGCCGGTTCTGGCTTAGTTGCTTTTGCTGGAGCATTAGGGGTAATGCCATTAGACATGCCAGAATCAGTATTAGTCAGATTTACTGGAGAACTACAGCCGGGGATCACTCTGCGAGATATCGTCAACGCCATTCCTTATGTCGCGATCCAAAAAGGTTTGTTGACCGTAGAGAAGCAGAATAAGCAAAATATCTTCTCCGGTAGAATTATGGAGATTGAAGGTTTACCAGATTTAAAAGTTGAGCAAGCTTTTGAATTAACTGACGCATCAGCAGAACGTTCTTGCGCCGGTTGTACGATTAAATTGGGTAGTGAAACTATCGCCGAATACCTGCGCTCTAACATAGCGCTTTTGCAAAATTTAATCGCACGAGGTTACAACGATGCTCGTACCATTCTCCGTCGCATAGCCAAAATGGAAGCATGGTTGGCTAATCCCGTGTTATTAGCAGCTGATGATGACGCAGAGTATGCAGAAATCATTGAAATTAATCTGAATGAAATTAAAGAGCCAATTGTCGCTGCTCCCAATGACCCAGATAACGTCAAATTATTGTCGGAAGTAGCTAATGACCCAATACAAGAAGTATTTGTCGGTTCTTGTATGACCAATATTGGACATTACCGAGCCACTGCGAAAGTTTTAGAAGGCGCAGGAGCGGTGAAAACTCGTCTCTGGATTGCGCCACCAACTAGAATGGATGAACATCAACTGAAAGAAGAAGGTATCTACAGTATTTTTGGCGCTGCGGGTGCGAGAACAGAAATACCAGGATGCAGCCTGTGTATGGGAAATCAAGCACAAGTTGCTGATGGAACAACGGTATTTTCCACTTCTACCCGCAACTTCAATAATCGTATGGGTAAAAATGCGCGAGTATATCTTGGTTCAGCGGAATTAGCAGCAGTTTGTGCATTGCTAGGACGTATTCCAACGGTACAAGAATATGTAGACATTGTTTCCCAGAAGATTCATCCTTTTGCTGATAATTTGTATCGGTACTTGAATTTTGACCAAATTGCCAATTTTGCCGATGAAGGTCGAGTAATTCCCCTAGAAGAAATGCCTAAGTTGGAGGATATTTTGGGAATACCAGCTTCTGCTCTGAGATAGATATTATAGCTGGGGAAAGTTTTAAAAATCTCTGTCTTAAGAAGGAGGAGCAATAGTTTAGGTC